>Ga0214542_1008482_pt1 | contig 16900 bp, 7 predicted proteins | sample CNSS1metaG_FD_160096 | JGI IMG/M metagenome (GOLD analysis project Ga0214542, IMG submission 160096) | Root nodule microbial communities from cowpea collected in UCLA plant growth center, Los Angeles, California, USA - CNSS1 | ecosystem: Host-associated > Plants > Roots > Nodule | place: USA... | reverse complement strand
TATTCTCGAGTGTTGAATTCTGGATAACTCTTTCTTGAACTCGAGTATAGTAACATGAGGTTGTTATCTGCTCTTGTACTTAGGTGTTGGAACACCAAACTGCTTTTGCACTAGAATGTCGAGCTACTCTTGTATTCGGGCATTGGAATGCTAAATTGCTTTTGTACTCAGGTACTAGAACGTCGAGTTTACTCATGTAATCAAACCATTGGAATGTGCAGTTTTTGTTTTACTCAAACACTATAATGTCGAGTTGCTTTTGTGCTTACTAAATTCTTCCTATATTCGGGTATTGGAACGCTGAGTTGCTCTTGTTACTCAGACACTAAAATGTTGAGTTTCTCTTGCTCTTGTACTTGGGTGCTGGAGTGGCAAGATGCTCCAGTACTCAGGCATTGTAACACCGAGTTACCTTGTACTTAGACTTTGAAATGTCAAGTTGATGTTGTACTCGGTCACTAGGACATTGAGTTTGCGCTTATACTTGGGCAATGAAATGTTGAGCTGCTCTTGTAGGATCATGGGACCTAGCTAACATTTCATGCTGGTGAGGTGAACTATGATCTCTTTTTGACCTTCGAGAATCCTCCCATAATTTATTTTGCTAATCCCAACATTGTGGAGATCAAGATTCTTCTCCGCCTTTATGGTTACTGAAGTGACCAGGTTGTTCCCAACATTTGGGTTGTCGAGTTCCTTCTAGACTGTTTATGCAAGGTTCAACTACTTGGATGGAGTTCGACAATTGGTCCTTGGGTTGTTCCTATTTGGAGAGATCTTTCCTTCTCCATTTTATCAAGTTGCTGACTCTTTTACTCAAGTATTCACTAGTGCAGAATGAGCTTTTAACGTCAGTCCATAAAATAACCAACGTAGAAAACGACCAGTGACATTTTTGCAATTAAAATTAAAGTTAACGTCGAAGCCCCTTCCCACAAATGTCAAGGGATGTCAGATCCCATTTAGCAGACGTCGAAGGACGTTGGACCCCCACCAGCAAACGTTGAAGGACGTTGAATCCTGACCAGCAGACATTGAATGACATCAAATCTCCACTAGCAAATGTTGAATGACGTCGAATCCCCACCAACAAACGTCGAAGGACGTCAAATCTACCAATTATCTGACATCAAATTGCTTAAAAAAAGCAGTGCGAGGTTAGTTTCCTTGCATTATTTCTTCACGCTATCTCTTCCAAGCCTCCCCCATTGTTGTGATGACGTTTCCCACTGCTTTGCACTCTCACCTAAGGTAAGTTTGTGGTTCATTTAACCCAAATACATGTTGCTTGACTACTTTGGACTGATTTTTTCTCGTGTTTATTGATTATTTTCGTGAATTGAGTGTGATTTGAACTCCTTTAAGCAGCGCACTTTCCTCCATTCTCCATTACTAGCGACGACTCCTTCACAACAATGATGACTCCTTCACAACGGCGACAAGGAGGCTTAAGGTGCTTAGTTCCCTCCAACTCCGTTAAAGGTTTGGATTCGTACCAAATATTGAATAGGTTTTTGTTTATATTGGTTGAAGTTTGGTATGCCTTGATTTGTATGCGATTTTTATTATGTTTCCCTTACATTTTTTTTATCTTAGCCAAATTTTTGTATGAATTTTAGGAAATTTTTTAAAGAAGTTTTTCTTACCACTTTTTGTCTTCGTTTACTTGTTATGTTTGTTTCATTTAAATTTGTAGAATATTTGTGAAATGTGCTTGAATTTTTCTACTTTTCGGTGTAGGAAAAATATAAATAAGTGAAATTAAGAAAAACAATAGCTTTTGACATTTGGTGCTACACTATTAGACGTTAAAGGACGTTGGCTTCCTGTATAACAGATGTCCTTAGACGTCGGGTTTTCACTTCACGATAATTGTGATGTCATCCGATATGATGTCGAAATTTAGGCAGACGTCAAAAGCTGAAAATACCAAACGTTAAAAACCTTTTTTTTGTTTTAGTGGTTGTACAGTCATGCAACTCTCTATTTTGTCGTTGCTTCGCAGGCTTCTTTCCAGACTTCTTAAATGAGATTTAGATAAGTTCGGAGGTTTTCTTTGTTGTGTTCTTCACAAAGTGTTGTCTTGTCGAGCTTAAGTAGTGGGTGTTCTTTTTTCTTTTGAGGAAGGGTGAGGATGATTTTGGTTGAGCTTTGGGTTTTAAATGAAAGATGATGTAAGTGAGACCACCCAAATTACAAGTTGTGCAGTGTGTAAAAGTGTTTTTAAAGAGAAACACAGTAGACTCCCAGGAAAGAGATGAGTCACAATGGACAAACTTAGAAACCTTGTCTTTCCTAGCCAAAGTTTTCCTTAGTCCAATTTTACATATTTCCTCATAGAAATCCTCAAGAAGATCACACCCACATTCTACAAAAGAGTATTACTCATACTCTCGAGTTTTTTCTCGTACCTTGTGTATATCGATCTATCAGCTTTCTCATGCATTTAAGATTTTGTGGTCCTCGAAATTGAGACCGATTTGTAAGTTGTCATCATTGTGAGCTTCATCATCTTAGTTGAAGTATTAGGCTCCCAAGAATAGAGCTTTAATTCAAGCTTATGTCTTTGAGATAATTCTTGAATGACTTTTCATCCAATCTTGTACCTTTGAGATAGTTCTCAAATGAATTTACATCCGAGCTTGTGCCTTTGAGATAGTCTCGAATGACTTTCCATACGAACTTGTGGCTTTGAGATAGTTCTCGAATGACTTTCCACTCGAGCTTGTGCCTTTGAGATAGTTCTCGAATGACTTTCCATCCGAACTTATGCCTTTTAGATAGTTCTCGAATGACTTCCCATCTGAGTTTATGTCTTTGAGATAGCTCTCAAATGACTTTTCATTTGGGCTTGTGCCTTTGAGATAGTTCTTCAATGACTTTCCATTTGAGCTTTTTATTATTAGCTATTGCATGTTCAACTATGATGCATGTTGCATGAAGTAAATATGATGATATTGGCCACTGGATCGCCTCAACCAATTTGGAAGTGTCGTAGTAAAAGTTGTCTATGGATTTATTGATTCAACAACTTTTCAAAAAAGCTTTATTATGCTTCACTAGGAATAATCTAAAGAGAATTCAGAAGCCACCAAAGTTGTGTGTTTCAAGGAGCGCTAGAAGCTCATCAAACGAAGATCACTAACTTGTAATTGAATCTAGTTTGATTAAGGTGAAACATCATTCAAGAGTAACTACTTTATCATCTTCTCTCTGTTGAAATAAACACAATCACACGAAAAGATGGAAGGACGAGACAAATGCACACACACTCTGTTAATTTAAAAAGTGAGACACACACACCATATAAACCTTTAATTCATTGCGTACTTTTTATTCAACTCGTAAGGCTTTTAAATAGCCGTGAAACATATATAATAAAATAATAAGTCGCCTCTTTAACATCATTCAAGAGTAACTACTTCAACATCTTCTCTCTGTTGAAATAAACACATGCACACGAAAAGATGGAAGGACGAGACAAACACACACAGACACTATGTTAATTTAAAAAGTAAGACGAACACACCATATAAGCCTTTAATTTGTTGTGTACTTTTTATTCAACTCGTAAGGCTTTTAAATAGTTGTGAAACATATATAATAACATAATAAGTAGCCTAAAATAAAGGAACAAACCCAATATTTCAACAGTATAACAATTACCCAATATCTCAACAAACAAACTTCCCAATTTGTTTTTAAAATACTTCAACTTACAATCAAATAAAAACTACCCTATTATTTAAGATTATTTAACAAAACTCCCCCATAAGCTTAAATTTTTTCTTCTCTTGTCTTGAACAATTTCCTGAATTGCTGAATCGATGTTGTAGCCAATGGTTTGGTGAATATGTTAAGTATCTACATTTCGCTTCCTACGTGCTCGAGCTCCACACTTCCATTTTTCACATTTTCCCTGATGATTCTCCAACATTGACAAACTTAACTGGTGCAAAGCCCTAAAACTGACAGGTTGCCTTGGAACATCAACAGATGCCACCTCTAAGTGAGCATGCTTTGCTCCACCCACATTATCCAATCAACTAGCAACCAGGACATTTGAGTTGCAATATCCACCAACTTTCCTTTGCTTCACTTCAATCCTATTAACCAAACGTCTTACAACATCAAGCTCACTTTCACACTTGCACTGAATCTCCCGTATTTGCTGTTTTGATTTTGGGGACAAACTTATCTTGATTCGATCCCTCTATTGGGGCTCCCCAACCCTTTTCCCCAATGAAAGGCCTCTAGTGCTAGGAATTGCCTCCTGATGAGGGTTGGGGCTTAAGGGCCCATCATCCTCCTACTTGACATTGAGGTTAGAAGGTTCATCACATTGTTGCCATTTGTACGAGTCATCAGAGACCAGCACTACTGGTGGTTGAACTGTATCCACAACCCATCTTGAATTCACATGTGAATTAGGGGACTTTCTACCCTCCAATTTTGAACTCTCTTATGGTTGAACCATGTTAACATCCTCTAACCTAGGACTCACTTGTAGTTGAGATGAATTCCCATCCTCCATTCTTGAACTCACTTAAGGCTGGGCCATAATCCCATCCTCAAACCCCAAATTCCCATTGGACGTAACCATATTCCCATCATCTAATTGGTGTTGAGTTATATTTTCATCCTTTACGTCCAGCTTCAAACACCTTTTTTGTAGGATGCTCTGCACCAATTTGTACATCCAATTTTTCTTCATTTCTACCCAGGCTGCTGGTGACCGTGCTTGTCCTTCAAGTACAATACCCAATTCTTTATCATAATCGAGTTGCCTTTTTCCTTTTCTTCAGTTCGACAAAACTTTGCTATATGATCAACCTTGCCACAGTTGTAGTAGCTTGTCGATCTGCATTCTCTTGCATAGTGGTTGTGCTTGCCACACCTGAAACATTCCATTTCTGACTTGGACCGACCTCCTCGACCCCTTTCTTGACCATGACCGCCAATTATGCAACCTGGTCTAATTTGTGTCTCTTCAACATCACCATGGTCTCGTTGATCTTATCCTAGGCCACCTCGTCATTTGCCTCTAGGACCTTGGCCTTGAGTGTTCCGAGTTCCATTCAAATCAAGTTGCACTTGTAATGCTTGGTCAAGTGGTTCCTTCTTCTTCCTTCTCCTTTGTTTGTGGGCCTCAAGTGATCTAGTAAGTTATTCCATTGAGAGAACTAACAGGTCCTTACAACAGTTTTTTTATTTTTATTTTATAATTGTTACCTCTTTTTTCACATTTTCCTTTATAATTGACATTGTTATAATTATTAGTAAATTTTAAATAATTTTTTGTTGTGTTTTTAATGCTAAATCAATATTTATCAAACATTTAAAGTTTAAATATTTCACATTTTGTATATAAAAATTGCTCAAAATATAACAAGAAACTCGTTGGCCAAAACTCATAAAGGAAGATTTCAAAATTTTCAAATTTTGGTAACAATTTTTTATTTATTTTACTATTTTTTAATATTTACAATTTAAATAATTCATATTTTATATATAAAAATTGCTCAAAATTTCACAAGAAACTTGTTGGCTAATATTCAAAGGGGATTGCTGTTATGAAATTTAAAAAATTTCTTCTTGTAACACTTTTTTATTTTTTTTCCTATTTTTTACAATTTACAATTTAAATAATTAATGTTTTATATATAAAAATTACTTAAAATTTCAAAAGAAGAACGCTGACAAACACGCAGTTGGTGTTTTGAAATTTAAAAAATTTTATCTTTTGGTAACACTTTTTTAACTTTTTTTACTGTTTAGAATTGAAATAATTAATATTATATATATATATATATATATATATATATATATATATATATATAAGTTGCTCAAATTTCACAAAAAACATGTTCATCAATTCTCAAAGATGATTGATGTTCTGAAATTTGAAAATTTTCATCTTTTTTACTATCTTTTACTACTTGGAATTTAAATAATTCATATTTTATATATAAAAATTGGTCAAAATTTCATAACCTCTAGATGTTCTCAAGACTTATCATTGATCTTAGATGAGTACAAAGATGTTTTCAAGAACCTTCCAAAGGGGCACATGAAAGAGCTATAGAACACCAAATTGATTTTGTTCAAGGTTCATCTATGCCTAATAAGCCAACCTATAGGACCAATCTTGAGGAAGACAAAGAGATCCAAAAGCAAGTGGGATAATTGTTAGAAAAGGGGTGGGTGCAACATAAAATGAGCCCTTGTGCAATGCTCGTAATTCTTATCACTAAAAAGGATATGTGCATAAATTGTAGGGCTATAAACAACATCACCATTAAGTATAAACATTTTATTCCTAGATTAGATGAATTTTGTAACCATTCCACAGTGCCACCATATTTTCCAAGATACACTTGATATGTGGGTATAATCAAATTAGAATATAAAAGGGAGATGAATGGAAAGTCACCTTCAAGACTAAATTTTGACTATATGAGTGGTTAGTCATGCTTTTTGTCTTGACCAGTGCACCTAGTACTTTCATGAGACTCATGCATCACGTGCTTAGAGAATACTTAGGCAAGTTTGTGGTGGTCAACTTTGATGACATCCTTACCGTTAGATGTGTTTATTTGATAGTATATGTTTATAACATTGTTCTTATATGCAGTTACCACCATGGCATTTCCCAGATGAAACAACACCTTTGTCACCATTTTCAAACCAAAAATCTTAATAAACTCAAATATTTCTTGGGTATTGAGGTAGCACAATCTAGCGATGGTATTGTTATATCTCAAAGGAAGTATACATTAGATATTGTGGAGGAAACTGGGTAGATGAATTCAAAACTTTTTGACACATCCATGGATCCCAATACCAAACTCCTACCAAATTAAGGGGAGCATATTTCAAATCCTGAGCAGTATAGAAGATTGGTTGAAAAATTAAATTACCTTACAGTTAATCGTCCTGACATTTCTTTTACAGCCAAGATCATTGGAATGTAGTCATCCATATATTAAAGTACATTAAAGGATCTCTTGGAAAAAGTTTGTTATATGGTTCCAATAACCATACAAGAGTTGTTTGTTATTTAGATGTTGATTAAGCAGGATCTCCTGATAGAATATCTACTTCTGAGTATTATGTATCCATTGGTTGTAATTTGATTTCTTGGAAGAATAAGAAACAAGGCGAGATTTAGCACAAAAGCAATGTATAGAACTATGACCTTAGCCATTGTGAACTTGTTTGACTTAAACAATAGCTTAAAAAGTTACAATTTGGAGATGCCACTAAAATGACACTTATGTTACAATCAGGTTAGACTTTATATCCATTCAAGTTAAATATGTTTTTTGTTTCTTAACTTACATTGAAAATTGAAATTAATTCGTTTTTAAAACTTTGGCCTAATTTAATCTTCAAACTTTAGGCATTGTGTATTTAATCTTTTTAATCAAATTTTGTTAAGTTTATCTAATTCTGAATATCATTTAAGTTATTTACATCACTTGACACATTTTCGCTTTAGTATTAGTTGAAAAACGTTGTTGAAACAACAAATAAACTAAATAAAATTTGATTTAACAAACTAAATTCATAAATTAAAGATAAAAAGCTAAATTGATCTAAAATTTTAAAGAATAACTAATTTCAATTTTTATTAAAGTTAATGATCAAAATCATATTTAACCCTACCAATTATAATCCTGTCTTTTACAAAAAAACCAAATACATTAAGATCAACTTTTAAAAAAAATCAAATACATTAAGATTAACTGTCATTTCATTCGAGAAAAAATTATATTTGAAAACATCAAGATTGAATTCATTAACTTATATCCATGTCTTCTATTTACCATATTTATGTTTTGTTCATATATACTTATGTTACTCTTTATTATAAATACATTTATCCTATGTATATTTTATGCATAAAAAGGATTAATCATATAAATTTTTCTCAATATTCAACAAAGAGAAAAATAAATAATGTGATTACACATAATAAAATTGATAGTATCAAATTAAGGAAAAGTTTACTTGAATCTATCTAAAAACCTTTAAATTGAATAACAATCTTTAAATAACAAATCTTGAATTTAAAAAATTAACAATTTTTATTTTTAATCCTTTTTATCTATGAAATTTTATTTATTTCTTTCACGATTAATTTATTATTTTCATTTATTTTTATTTTATTGTTTTTATTTTGTTTAACATATAGATTTTATAAAAACTAATTTATTATTGATAAATTACATCTTCATTAGATATTAATTGAGTTATCTTTAGCCATACTAATTTTTTAAATATCATATTTAAAACTTAATTAAACCTAATAAAAGCCAGGAGAAACTAAAAGTTTTACTTTCATGTTGAATTTTAAGTTCAATAAATAAAAAAAGATTAAAAGAAATAGAGCATGCTAAAACGTTAATAAATCAGTATTTACTGTAACAAGTTACGAAAATAAATCAGTAAGTTCTCGTCGACCTTTACAATGACACTCTTCCAGTTTCAAAACATCAATATGGTTGGACAATTACCGCCCCGGTTGAAAGATTTTTTCTTCAACATTAAGGGCAAAAGTCACCTTTGGTGCCTTCAAGCTCTGCATAACCAAGTTAAAAAAACATTACTTTTCAAATGGAGGAACCAATTTTGGGTACAAACATGCACTTACTGTTATTCTGCTATGGATGTTAAGATCATCGTGCATCTGACTAAGACGGTCCTTCGCAGTTTTTTCTGCTGCAAATGCTTTCCTGCAAGCTTGTCTAACCTAAAAAGATAAGGGGGTAAAAAAGCCTTATTTTGCCAAGCATTTTTCCTGTTATTTCTACACTAATTATCGTTATTTTGCATATACAGCCATAAAAAGAAGGGCTGGAACTGGTAAACTACATTAAATCCAAAACACTTCACGAAACGGAAAAGAAAAAATATCGTTATGGCACTAACCTGGCTTCCATCGAAGACAGGGTTGATGTTGACACTATCAGCTGATTTTTCTAACATATTTCTTAGAAGAGATAGTTCCTTCATAAGGTCATGGGCAACCTCCTCGGCATCTAGTAATTGATTTTTAGAAAACTCAAATGCTCTTTCAGCATGAAGACGAAAAGAAACACAGTTCAAACATGTGCAAAGTCCTCGGCATCCCCTTGGATTTCTTTTTAAAATTCCTTTCCTGAAACCAACGGCAGGACCTCCAAGTTGTCCTACGACTTTCAGTTGAGACAAACTCTGACCACATTTGTGTGTCTCAGGTTGCTTCCCACAAGATATCAGACAAGAACTAGTTCCTCTAGTTTCGGAGAAAATTGATGACTTGGACAAGGGAGGTGTAGCTTTTTCTTTGGTTATGATAGGTAATTCTATTTCGTGATCAGAAACTGATGGGTAAGTAGAACTCTCTATTTTGCAGAGTCCATTTGATGCAACCCGTTCATCTTGCAGTTGAGTCACTTCCCATGAATCACGAGATGACTGAAATTCAGGAATTTGAAATTTTTGGCTTGAACTATCATTGTTTAATTCTATTTGATGCTGAGTACCAGAATTACCTGCACAATGTTCCAAGTAACAGCCATTTGAATCACTCGCAGATACCGTGGCCATGAAGAAAAATGGAAAATAAGTTATCTTCCACGAAAATAAAAAGCAATATTCACAAGAATTATCTTTCTTACTATTCAATAGAAATGGAAACAGTCTTTTGCAGTTTAAAGATCCAGCCTGTTTCAACAATTTAAACTGCAGACAACGTCTAAGAACCTGTTTCTTAAACACAAAATATAAGTTAAATTAACGAGGAAAGTAGAATCATAATGTTTTTCATGCAAGTTATGAGGAAATACATTTATGAAGTATTTAAGGTCCTCACCGATGTGATCTTGGATTCAAACTCATTTTTTATTTCACTAGCATTGTTATTACTACCTTCTGAAGGCATCGTTGAACATATAACTATGTCATTCCGCATACTTCCAACTTCGTCACCACTGTGTCCTCCCATGTCATATTTGCCTGAGATAATCTTCTCATATAGTGATCGAAGTAAATCATTCGAAACCCGGACGTGATTTAAACTTGTGACGTTCTCATCAACAGATTCACACTCCTCCAGATTCACAAACTGCTTGTTTTCATCAACACCGTTGACAAAAGGTCTATTTCGATCTTTGAGTGGTGACTCACTCTTGTGTCGTCTGGATTCCTGGCGACCCGCATTTTGCACAACATTTGCAACTATCTTAGCAGAGTGAAAATCAACCTCCATTACCGAACATGGATTAAGTTCTGAAGCAGTCAAGCACTCATCGTCTTTAACAATTTTCTCCATAAGTTCGTTGACAGAGGGAGCAGATAGACCGTCACCTACCTCTTCTTTTGAGTCCCATTGGACTGGCAATTCAGGCAAGTCTTGAGAAGGTGTCAATATTACATGAGATAACTCATTAGAAGTATAAATTAATACACAGTTTTCCACTCCATTGGATTCATCTGCACCATGCATGGGACTGCTGTCTGTCTTGTGTTCATCTATAGAAGCTTCTTCAGTTTGAGATGACAAAGGAAGTTGAAACCTCTTTGGATGCACATCTTCCTTTCCATCTTTAATACGAGTCTGATGATCAAATTTGGATCTATCTGTAAAATCAATTAGCTTCTTCATTATCCACAATTAATATCTAAATTATATTATTGAAGTTGTTGAAGACACAAAGAAGTTACCAGAGTCATCTTTGGTAAGATCCGTTAGAAATGGAAGCAACCTTTTATAGCTTACAGAACCTGGGTTTATAAAAAGTTTCTTGTGCAAATTCTGTCTGGGCACCTGCATGATCATTACAAATCATATTTAAATCTCCACCAAATATATAACCAATTTTGTCAATATTACTAAAATGCAGGCATACAAGGTTCTAGAAAACCCACAACAGCATCAAAAGTTTTATCTCAATGCTTAATATCATAAAATATTTCGTCCCCTGTCTGTTTAGGTAACATAATTATATTTTAGCAAAGATCAGTAATCAAATGTCTAACACAGAATTGGTGGAAAAAAAAGATTAGAAACAAAGGAAAGATTGTTACTGATTTACTCTTGAAGAAATCCTTCCCCTTGTCAGCTTTAAAAGAAAACAGTTCACCAGCATGTCCTTGGGTGCTTCTGGTGAAATCCATGGGTTTGGCATTAACCTCTGAATTATCATATATATCAGCATTAGCAGGAGTTGTCAGTATATATTTTTCATTCAATAAACCAAACTCCCCCGAGCTACAAGCACTGTTATGACTAGGCTCGTTGCAATCACTACCATTTGTGTGGCTAGACAATTGATTAAAGCCATCATTGGGTAAATCACTTCTAAAAACGTTAACACCATTATCTGCAGTGGAATCAACCTTCAATTCACTCAAACATTTTTCCTCTGCAGGTGACACAAATAAACATTCAGTAGTCACTTCTTTTGAATCTAATTGCATTTCTTATTCAAGAAAGTAGTGGGAAGCTGTCAATTTTGACCCATTAGTACCATGCGTGGCGCAACCGTCGGTCTTGAGTTCTTCTTTAGAAGCCTCTTGATTTTGAGACGGCAAAGGATGTTGTTTGTCCTGTTCACCGCTCTCATTTTTCTGGCCAAAACCCAATTTTGGTGTAGCTACAAAAAATTCCAAACAAATTAAAATAATTCATCAAAGATACCTTAAATAAATAATCATCTGAATCGGTACAATAGTAAGGGGTTGGCAGCACAAAATAGTTACCAGAATCTTCTCTCTCGCTATCTCTAAGAAATGTAAACAACCTTCTGTAATTGACAGAACCCGGGATCTTGAACAACTTTCCCTGGAAACGTGGTCTGAGAACCTACATAGAGATCCCACATAACTATACAACTATAAAATTGGACTGTCAAAACAAGAATTTTTAGAGCGGAATTATCTACTAGAATTTTAACGAAGTCCCACAAAACTCGTTTAACCTAATCTCACAATTCGCCATGATTACAGCTAGAGCTACCAACTATGGCTATCTGTGCAACATCCGTTAAAAAATTCGGTCACTAGCTCCCTCCAAGAATAAGACGAGTTCACGGAAAAAATATTAGTAAATAAATACAATGAAAACTCTAAAAAAAAAAGAACCAGGCCCTTACAGTTTGGCTCACAAGTGAAGAATCATTCTTCATGTTATCTATCCCCGTAGTAGGTGTATCTTTGAAAGTAATATCTGCTTCATCTACGTTAACCTTTGAAGTTGAAGCAACACATACCTCAGAATCAAGTAGAGTCTTTGGTAACGCTTTTACATCCAAACCATCAATTTTCTCTAGACAATATCCGTTGTTATTTCCCTTGCAATCTTGGAATTTTCTGCCCTCTTCAGGATTCCCCAGATCGAAGCTCCGTGCCTCGCGAGAAAGCCCCATATCGGGACCTTCGGCAAGTTTCTTATCCGTACAATCGGAATCGTCGGCAGTCCCCTTCAGAAACGCGCCTTCGATCAAACTGGAGTTGGTGGACTGCGGAGGCGAATAGACTCGCCTGGCCCGAAGGTCCTTCATCAGATGGCGAAGAGGCTCGCCGTGCTCACGCTTGGGTTTCTTGCTATTGGTTCGATGAAAGGGAAAGAGTACTGTGTGGGGTTCGTCATCAGTCGGGACAGGATCGAACCGGAGTTGACCGGAGCGGTTCCGGTGAAGAAGAAGCTGCGACCTGCTTCGGGTGAGCGTTGCAGAGGCACGGTTCCGCTTCCGGGAGCTTGGGTCGATGTCCATGGCGTGATAGTAGTAGATCTGAGAAAATTTTGGCTATGGTTTGGTTAGATATATGAGAGGCATAATATGGCGGGAACAAAGGTTTACTTTTGGCGGGAAAAATATCTTCATTTACTGCTTTGGGTTCCATTCGATATATTTTTTTCTCCGTAGCATTCTCTCTTACTCTTACGGATATTTACGGGTGGGTAGATACTCGTATTAATTTTTTTAGTAATTTATTACTTAAATAAATATCTCTTTCGTACTGAATTTTATATAAATAATTAGATATTTACATAATTTTTTAATATCTATTAATATTATGAGTATTTATAAAAAAAATAAAAATAAATATTTAATAATATATCTTAATCATACATTTAAATAAAATATAATACATAATATTCATAAATTTAAAATAAAATCTAAATAGTTCATTTAAATAGTGTCAATATATTTTAGTCGTAAATTCAAATAAAATACAATATATAAATGTCAAATAAAATTAAAATAACTCATCCAGATAGTATTTAGTATTGATAATGTTCCTGCAGAGAACAAACAAGATAAGTTAGGCACGAATGTCACCTTACCTATATAGTCTGCTATCTCCTCAGTTGGCCTCTTCCCGATTGGCACATGTCTGCTTGGACCCATAAGGGGTTACCTGCAGAAGGGACTTCGAAGCTCAAGTCAAACAAGGCTCTCAAAAAGTCAAATCAAGTGATTAATGGAGTAATGAATGCGTACGTTTAATTACTGGGGTCCATGCGTATTTATAGAGTATTAATTATGTCTGGCTATGTCATGGGCTTGGCCCTAGTTTGGGCTGTAGGTGGGCCTGGGCCCTAGCCCAGGCCCTTAGTTCGATTATTATGGGCTCATTGGATATCAGAGGGATTTGATTTAACTAAGTGTCTTAAGGTTGTCGGCCTAAACCGACTACTCTCTTTAACGGTCCGTATATGCTGTCTTAGGTGGGTTACTCCTCTTAGCGTCTTATGTTACCGGTGCAGGCCGACTAGGCTTAGGGCAACTCAGGCCGGTTACTTGAATGATTCTGCGTGTAAGCATGGTGATCGTTTATTGGTACTTTACTAAGTTGGCCAGGTGTGGTACAAATAACAATTTACAAAAAATGTATTTTTTTAAAAACTAATTAATGAAAAAGTAATTCATTTAAAATCAATATGTTCAGATAATTTAGTATGTTCAGATAATTGTAAGATCCTTATACTTTAAGCCTAGTGTCCTTTTGATATCTAATTTATGTAATGTTTTATTTAAATAGATTTGTCTATTAAAATGGGACGTTACATTTTACATATACTAGTATCCGTTATTATTTTAAAAAAAAAATTTATATGTTTAAATGAATAATAAAGTATTATTAAAAGGTTAAATGTACCTTTTAAAACTTCTAATAATTTAGATTTTTGGTTTTTTTAGAATCGGTCCTCGATTTGTTAGAATTTTTTGTTTTATATATATATATATATATATATATATATATATATATATATATATATATATGCTTAACTGTTCGATACGCAAGACATGGAGCCAGCCAGCAGGTACATCTCGATCACAACTCACACACCCTCACGTTCGCAAGACACCATACCACAAGATGGTCCACCCCCCACCTACCATGGGCAAGCAAGCAAATGGAAACATCAAGTGACGCAAAGTCAGGCATCGCTAGGCATGAAAATAATTTTCCACAATATTCGAGGGACTAGCTGCCAAGCTAACCAACAATCAGTGACGACCGTGTGTTGGTTTAAAAAAGCTCAACAATTATGAAGAGGCTAATCGTGCCATGAGAAACATGTTAACGCACGTACCACGTGAGGGGGGAGGCCTCATCCAGCTCCCTTTAAAACCAACCATTGTGGAGCTGACCGGCTCAAGGAGCACTCCCCCCTATAAGAGGTTAATATGCAAAAGACAAATTTGTACAAGTAGATACACTTTTTTTAGCAGACATAAGTCCATATCTTGAGCTACACTTTGAATTTTGCATTGGGACATGATGAAGCTATGATAAATTGATGAAGATGTGAAGACTTCAAGATTCACATGTTGATCAAACTTGGAGTGTGTGTTGAATCAGACTTTCACATGAAGAACACAAAGCTTGAAGATTGATACTATTAGTGTAGACCATTTCACATTGTATAGATGTCTAAGGTCTAGTTGGTGTCTTTGAACATGTTGAATGGGTTTTTAACAAGTTAAATAGTTTGCTGCCATAGTTCTGTCAATTACATATTCAATTAGTTGAATTATTTTTTAATCAATTGATTTCACTTAAGATAAGTAAATTCAACAGATTGAATGAAAAATCAATTTGCTGAATATGCTAACATATTGGCTATAACTTATGGCTTTTCAGAGAGAGTGGGAACACTTGCCATTTTGAGTGCAAAATCATTCAATATTATGGGAAAAACTCTCTCTCTCTCTCTCTCTGAATCATACTGAAGTGAAGTTATTGGTGAAGGATATTTGATCTTCTTGGAGCAATTTTGCTTGGTTTAGGAACTTGTAGAAAGAGGTTTGGTTGGCTAAGGAGAGCTTTCATTTTGCCTGGTGGTTTTCCATGTCGGCAAGTGCGATCTTGCTGTACTTGTTGAGACTCTTGTGAGATTCAAGAGTCTTTGTTTGTGTTTTTGCATATTTTAAAAGTGTAATATTGTGGATTGTATAAATCTTTTAATAAAGTGCAAGTCATGCTCGGGTTGCTTTGACAAATTGGATGTAGCTCTGTTATGAGTGAACCAATATAAAAATTTGCGTACTTGTGATTGATTCCTTCTCTCCTTGCTTTGGTTTTTGATATCAAGATTCAAGAAAATTGGTTTTAATCATCTTTACATAGTTATTGAGTGATCTAGCACTATGTTAAGTTGTATCTCTTTGTGAATCACTTACTATAATCAATCTTGACGAGTTTTATATATTGTTTCTAATTCAATTCATATTTCTGCAAAATTTCCAGTATTTCAATCGACTGTTATGATATTTTGATCTGTTGCTTTACACTTCATTGTTAACTGTTTAATGAAAGCAGCCTATTATTCCTATTTTAGGCTGATTGCAAGTATATTGTCCAATAGCAATTGCATTTTGAATTTGTGGTTGATCTGATTCAATACAAAGGGGTTTTAAGTGTTTAAAACTAATCAAAGTTTTTATAAAGGCAATTCAACCCCCCCCCCCTTTTTGGCCAATTACCCATTTCAATACTTATAAAAAATGTACGATGGAATTTTTTGTAAATATTTAACCCAAATTGACATCAGCCCACCTTCCAACAGAACTTAATTCCTCATTTAACGTTAGTCCTAGGCCCAACAAAAGTTAAATAACGTTAGACTACCCTAGGGCCGACGTTAAATGGTGAATTAAAGTTGGTTGGAAGGTGGTCCGACGTCAATTAACCTTTAAAATAAAAAAGGGTCACCCCTCACTTTTCTCTTTCTCGTTTGAGTGAAACCTCCCACCAAAGTGCAGCGACAAAGCCAAACTCGTAGGATCAAGTGGAGCTCGTTTAGGCTTAAGCTTTCATTTTCTCAGATTCCATTTTGCATTAAGGTTGGTGTTTTCATTACAACGTTAAATGTCAATAAAAATAGCTAGAAAATGATTTTTTACTCAATTTTTTTTGTGATAACTTCTATTAGGTTGTATTCAAATGTAGAGTGTTCATATCTGACATATTGGTCACAAATTTAGTGTTGTAACATTTGGTGGTATAAAACTTCAAATAGTCAAACTTTTGCTACGGACCTCAAACGGAGACACTTCAAAAATGAAAGTTGTTGGAAATGGGGTGACTAATGCACCAACTAAAAAGGATTGAGGGTATGGAATTTCAAAAAAATTCCATCATTTACTATATGTGTTTTATTTTGTTAGTATTTTCACCCACTATTCTATACATTATACGTTTATTTGAGATACCAATACTACTTAGAAAATTTTGGAAATTTGTGTGGTGCATTATTGTATTATATAATGATTTCTAATGCTCTTAAGGGACATGATTTTTGGCTTAAAATTTGAAAAAAAAAGATCACAAATTAACGTTTGTTGTACTTGCAATAGACGTAAATTAACGTCTGTTATAAATGCAACAAACATTAATATAT
>Ga0214542_1008468_pt1 | contig 16919 bp, 13 predicted proteins | sample CNSS1metaG_FD_160096 | JGI IMG/M metagenome (GOLD analysis project Ga0214542, IMG submission 160096) | Root nodule microbial communities from cowpea collected in UCLA plant growth center, Los Angeles, California, USA - CNSS1 | ecosystem: Host-associated > Plants > Roots > Nodule | place: USA... | reverse complement strand
CAATTGAAAGAAGGATATATTAAAGGAGACAGAACAAAACATATTCTTCCAAAATTCTTTTTCACTCATGATCTTCAAAGAAATGGTGATGTAGAGATCCAAAAGATTCGCTCATGTGAAAATCTAGTAGATTTATTTACAAAGTCTTTGCCAAGGAGAACTTTTGAGCAGTTGGTTCACAGGATTGGACTCCGCCATCTTAATGAAGTAAGTTTACATGAGGGAGAGTAAAGATGGCAAATAAACCCGTCCCCGTGGGTATTGCCCGAACCCGTCCCCGTTTTGACGGGGAATCCCCGCATTGATTGGGTATGGGTATGGGTATGGGGAATCCCCGACTTTTTCAATAGGGTATGGGGTTGGGTATGGGGATGTACATATCCCCGCCATATTACCCGTCCCTGTTTAAATTATTAAAATATTTCTAATTAATTAAATAACCATATATATTATTTTTTATTTATTTTAATTATTTGGTTTGTCATAAAACTCATTCACATTTCAATTATATTTTTCATCTTATAATAAGCTTTATGTAATTATGTTAAAAATATGTATGTTAATTAAAAAATTTTATGTCTCACATTTGAATATTTCTATTATTTTTTAATATTTTTATTTAATGTATATTTTTCTTTCACATTAAATTTTTTAATACTCTCAATTTAAGTATTTAATAGCTCAAACATTTCGATTACTATGTAATATAAAAAAAAATCATTTACTTATTATTCTTATTATTAGTTTTTGTTTGATTTGAATAACTTTTTTATTTCACTAAAAAAAGTTTTGTTATTTCTCAACCACTAAGTATATATGTTATATTTGAAAAGTTTTCTTAGATTTCTAAGATATTTTTCAACTTATCATACCCTTAATTATACATTTGTTTTCCTTTGTGCGATTTCTTTCAAAAGTCTCTCAAATTGTTTGTAAACATTTGTTAATTTTTGAATATTTTTATTTCTTGTTTATTTTCATTATGTAGAATACTGTTTCGAAATATTTTATCTAATTATTTTTTATTTTTTAACTCATTATCAATCATACTGTAACTTTTTCACTATAATTGTATAAATAACTTTTATTTACTACAATATAAAAATTTAATGTAATTGTCATTAATATTTTTTTATCACCATCCAACATAATTGAAGTTCAAAAGATACAAGATCTATGTTAAAATTTTATTATTATGATTATTATTTGTTCTTTGTATATTATTTTGATTAAGTAATGTATTATAACTTTTATTTGTGTATAAGAAAGAGATTCATTAGAATTTAAAAGATTGAAGTAAACAAACATTTAAAATATATTTTAATTTGAATATTTGTTTTCCTTTTATATTTTCTTAAAAATATTTTTAATTTTTATCAACTAGGTTTCATTAATCTTTGCGAATTTAATAAATGTATTGGTTCTCATGGAATTTTATTTGGTATTACAATCTAAAATGTAAAATATTATAATTTATTTTAAACTTTTATTATGATTATTATTTGTTTCTTTGTATCATTTTGATCCAATGATGTATTATAACTTTTATTAGTATATAAAAAAAAGATTCATTAGAATTTAAAAGATTGAAGTAAACAAACATTTAAAATATATTTTAATTTGAATATTTGTTTTTCGTTTATATTTTTTTAAAGATATTTTTAAATATTATCAACTAGGTTTCATTAATGTTTGTAAATTTAATAAATGTGTTGGTTCTCATGAAATTTTATTTGGTATTATAATCTAAAATGTAAACAATTATAATTTATTTTAAACTTTTATTATGATTATTATTTGTTCTTCGTATCATTTTGATCAAATGATGTATTATAACTTTTATTAGTGTACAAAAAAGAGATTTATTAAAATTTAAAAGATTGAAGTAAACAAACATTTAAAATATATTTTAATTTGAATATTTATTTTTCTTTTGTATTTTTTAAAAAATATTTTTAAATTTTATCAATTATGTTCATAATATTTGCAAATTTAATAATTGTTTTAGTTCTCATGAAATTTTATTTTGTATTATAATCTAAAATGTAAACAATTATAATTTATTTTAAAATATTTGATATTGAAGAAACAACCATCATTCTAATATTTGATAATATTATGTTTCATTTATCATAATTTTTTTATTATTTTATAAAAATTAATATTGAAGTAGTAAGAAAATGGGTATGGGTATGGGTACGAGATTATACCCGTTACCTGGTGGAAATGGGAATATGTCAAAAGTTAATACCCGTTGGGTTTAGATATGAGGACCGTTGGATTTGGGTATAGATATGGAGATAAGGATGAATATTTTTTACAAATGAATATAGGATAGCGAGACTCGTGCCGTTCCCGTTGACATGCCTATGTGTAGCAAATACATTTTCGAAACTTCTCTCATAATCTTTGAATTCAGAAAAAGAAAACCTCGTTGAAGAGGTGAGATTCCACTCTTCAATTCAAACTGTGTGGGTCTCCGAGATGAGTAGCTATATACATTCTCACGTCTTTCTCTCCTCACATTTCTTCCCTCCCAATGGAAACCCTTCTTCTTCGTTCCCAGTAAGTATATTTACTCTGCTATGCTATGCTCACTTTCATCTATTTTTACGTATTTTTCTGACTCTATGCTGGTGCAGCCTTTTCGTTGGAACCAAATAGCATTTGGGGTTCGTAAAGCCTCGCGCTTTGTGGTGAGGGCAGGCCCTAAGAAGATATTATTCGGTAAGGAGTGCAGAGAGGCCATGCAAGCCGGGATTGATAAACTCGCCGATGCTGTTTCTCTTACCGTTGGACCCAAAGGTATTGACTGCAGTTACCAATTGGGTCGGTTACATGACTGTTATTGCGTTTTTAATTTGTTGCACTGCTTAATTACTATCTTATTTAGCTACTTTTCTGCCTGAACAATAGCCGATACCTAGAATCTATGCTGGCAACTGCTTAGGGATGTTTGGTTAAGCATTTGTGAATCTGGTTTTTAATGAAGTTGATTTTTGTTAGAATTGATTTTAAGTGAAGAGATTTATGTTTGGATGATTTTGTTTTGGAATCAAGTTAGTAGTAGAACTAGGTATACATTTTTTATCCAACGCAAGACCTACCCATAATCTACTTTAGACCCAAGAAATTAATTTCCCAACTAGGGACTTCAATGTTTGAACTGATTTTCGCTTATCCAAAATTATGTTCAAATACGGGTTAATGTAATTTTACGTTTGTTCGTTCATATGTTTGGTTCAAAATCGATTAAGGTGAAAAAACTTTAAATGATTTTTGCGTCGGATAAACAAATTTGTACTGAGTTTACTACTGCTTCTAAATTCAGAATACAGAATCCAAACATAAATTACATCAGTTTGCAACGTGAATTCAAGCAAGCACTAACTGCATGATTTCTTTTGATCGGTTTTTGTTTGATTATAAGTTGTTTCGTAAACATAATAAGTTAATATGGGGAAACACTAACAAGGCTCACAATTACTTTTAATTATCTTTTAGCTGAAAATTTCTTGCTTCCAGTGATCGTTGACTGTTCTTGCTTATCTTTCATTCCTAAACATGTAGGACGAAATGTTATTCTTTCTGAATCTGGAAACCTTAAAGTGATTAATGATGGCGTTACAATTGCTCGATCCATTGAGCTTTCAGATGCAATTGAGAATGCAGGTGCCATCCTAATTCAAGAGGTTGATCATGGTTGCTAGGATTTTGCCACATGTTAAATGGATAAAATTTGAATTGAAAGTAACCAGAGATGTATTTATGTTTTTAGTTTTCCTGCTTGTAGGTTGCAAGTAGAATGAACGAGTTGGCTGGTGATGGTACTAGCACTGCAATTATTTTGGCTCGTGCCATGATTAAATCTGGACTATTAGCAGTTTCTTTTGGAGCTAATCCTATTTCTTTGAAGAAGGGGATGGACAAGACTGTAAAGGAGTTGGTCAAGTTATTGAAGGAGAGAAGTGTTCCTGTTGAAGGGAGGGAGCATATTAAAGGTCTTTGCTTCTGCTTGTTTGAGTTCTGACAAATTAAGGGTTATCTTCACACGAAAATATTGAAGATATTTCTTACTTCTCTTTTTCAGCTGTAGCATCAATTTCTGCCGGAAATGATGAGTATGTTGGCAACTTGATTGCTGATGCTATGGGGAAGATTGGTCCGGATGGGGTGATCTCTATTGAGTCCTCCTCAACATCTGAAACCTCTGTGATAATTGAAGAAGGGATGAAGGTATGGACAGTGTTGAAATTGTGGGGTTTTAGGCGTAGAGGAAGGAGATTAAGAGAAAAACAACTTCGAATAAATAATATATTTACTGTAATGTCTTACAACATCATAATATGTTCTTAAAGCCTAGAACACTAATTTTTCTCCTAACTAATTAGGGAAGCAAATCAGAGATAGTGAAATATGGCAATCAATCTTCAGAGATAATGGGAAAAAGGGAAACCAATATTAAAGGATAGTCTAATATACTCTAAAAATAAGATATTTTTACATATTCTAACAAATAATATTACACAATAACCAGTGTCAGTTCTTCTTTCTGCTCGGATCTGCACAATCCTTTTGTTTCTACCCTAATACAGTTGTTGTTTGTCCTTTCTGTACAGATTGATAAGGGTTACATGTCTCCTCACTTCATTACAAACCAGGAGAAGTCCATTGTAGAGTTTGATTGGGCTAAAGTTTTGGTAACTGATCAAAAGATTTCGAGTGTCAAAGAAATAGTCCCATTGCTAGAGAAGGCAATGCAGTTGAGTGCTCCACTCTTAATTATTGCTGAGGATATCACAAGGCAAGTGCTGGAAACATTAGTAGTGAACAAAATGCAAGGATTACTACGAGTTGCAGTTGTAAAATGTCCAGGATTTGCAGGTGGAAAGAAAGCTTTGTTACAAGATATTGCACTTATGACTGGTGAGTTCCTACAGGCTTTGATAAGCTTGGTTGATATGCTTGCCAACTTCCTCTATGTTAGGGTCATGCTTCCTATTTTTTAGTTTTTCTCTTGAAAAGCCTATGCAATTTGTGTTAGTGTTAAATGATTTGAAAAGGAGAGGAATAATCTCATTATTTTGTTGGGATAATCTCAATATACAAGGTTTCTATTTATACAACCATGACAATAAATTCCTTCCTAGAATCATGGGATTCAATCCCTTCAATTATGGATTTCAATCTTCCCTATGCTAATTATACTAATTGCCAATAATAGGGAATAAATAAGGGAACATAATATTTTTATAATATTTACAACACTTCCCTTCAAGTTGATGAATGGGTATCTATCATTCTCAGCATGTTGGTAAGATCTTGAAATTGTTTTGTAGGTTGTCCCTTAGTAAGAACATCTGCCAACTGACTTCTTGATGGTACATATGTTGTCTTGACAAGCCCGCTATCTAACTTCATAATGAAGTTTCAGTCCATCCCTACATGCTTCGTTCAATCATGCTGGGTAGGATTATGAGTAATGCTCATAGCATATTTGTTATCAAAAAGCAGTTTCATAAGAGTTCTCTATTGTATCTTGAGATCATTAAAAATGGTCCTTATCCTCATCAATTCACATATAACTTGGGCCATAAATCTATATTCAACTTCTGCACTTGACCTTTGTGACAATTCTTGCCTCTCCATGTCGCCAAATTTCCTCACAATACCAACTTTTAAGGTAAAGTTTGTATCCATTTGTGTACTATAATTTGGTTTTATCTTTAGCCAATGCGAGATCTCCAACACATTATTATTCTTAAAGACTTGAGTTACTTATATTTTGGGAGATGATGTTATATTTTGGAGTACTGTTTTGTGTGTCGCATGTGACTATCTGTACAAGGCTACTTTGATATTTTGTTTTTTTATGTTTTTCTTCTGTATACCCAGGGTGTATTTTTTTTGTTCCCATATCTTAAAAGAGTTTCCTGTCCAGCCTCATTTAATCAACAACACTTTTCCTGCTCTGGTTGTTTGATCGCATGTTATTAACACCACAGGTGCTGATTTTCTTTCTGGAGACTTGGGTCTCACACTTGATGGTGCAACATCAGACCAGCTTGGTACTGCACTGAAAGTGACAATAACCAGTAATGCGACAACTATCATTGCTGATCCTAGTACTAAGGCTGAAGTTCAGGCCAGAATTTCACAGATAAAGAAAGATCTTAGTGAAACAGATAATGCAAACTTGTCAAGAAAGCTCTCAGAGAGAATTGCGAAACTGTTGGGTGGTGTAGCTGTTATAAAGGTACTTAATTCAATAAACTTATCATGGCTATCTGTATTCTGCTCGCCCCTGTTCTTTACTTTGGTAATGTTTCTTTAGTTCTCTTTCTCTATCTTATTTTATGTATTATTGGATTTTATCGAGTCATTGCATTATTCACCTTGAATTTCAACTTACTTTGTGCTTGTAACTTGAAAAATAGAACAATGTCAGTTTGTCACCTATTACTATTAGCCTTCTTGATATGTTTTCTTCAGAAGAGGGATCCTATATAATTTTTTACTTATACGTCATTCATGTTATATTTATCTTAACTAGTATATAATCTATTTAATACTTGTCTTCTCTGCAACTAAGTTTTTTTTTTCAACTTCACTATATTTATTTTTTCCAAGTCAAATAAAATATTGCAATAATATTTATATTATTTCAATTCAATTAACCAAGAACTCTCATATCACAAAGAGTCATAACTTTCGCAATACTTTTGTTTAAGGGCGAGCCTTGACACATCAATAAAGTCTGTGACTTGTTACTTGGAACATATTTATCTTCGAAACCGACTCTGTATTGTTGGGATGCAACTTTTATATTTGATGGCAACTTCACTTAATGCCAATTGTTTTTAAATGAAATTTAACAATTAGCTTGGATCCTATAATAGACATATTATCGCGTAGTCCTTGTACATGTTAAGCATGTATGAGACCAAGTAGGCCATTCTGTTAATTACATGGGTTCTACTTCATATGTTTTTCATACACAATTCTAGATTGCAATTTGTTGCACAAAAAGAAGCAGCTGTCACCTAAATTTTGCCAACAATATTTTACATTGGCATTTTTTTCATTTTCAAGTGTTCATTACATAATGCAATAGCCAAATGTGTAGGTAGGTGCACATACTGAGCTTGAACTTGAAGATAGAAAACTGAGAATTGAGGATGCAAAGAATGCAACATTTGCTGCCATAAGTGAGGGCATTGTTCCTGGAGGTGGTGCCACATATGTCCACCTGTTGGACATGATACCAACAATAAGGAACTCTATGAAAGATCTAGATGAGCAAATTGGTGCTGATATCGTAGCAAAGGTATGGTTACCTTTATTTACTCAACCAGTTCTCTATCTTATCGTCCTATATTTCTCTTTATTGACTTTACTTTGTAGTGAATGCTCCATCTATGATTATTTTCATGTAAAATGTTTCTTACCAGTAAAAAGAGGTCAACTTCAACTTAGTTGACTTATCAGATTTTCATCTTTTGAAATCCGGGAGATTTGTGAGCTTTATTTTCTTAAATTCTTGTTTGGACTGTAATTGAAGAAAAGCTTTTCACTTAAACAATTGCACCTCATTATTTTGGGAGGAACGTCCACTTTTCTGAAAAAAGGCACTAGCTAGACAGTGTATATTAGCATTTCCACCATAGTTTCTGACATTTTGGCTACACTTTCTCAGATGAGTCTTAGCTACTTCAAGGAACATGCTCTTGAATTATACGTAGCATATTGATTTGGAAGGTTAACGTAACATAAAAAGCAAATATTTAACTCTTGAGCAGGGTACTAATTATATTATATTTATAGGTCTCAACTGCTAAAAATATGTAGTTGTAATGTTTTTACACATTATAACTGCCCAACCCATACGTCCTATTCCAGCACATACATAAAACATGTTGTTTTCTTTTTTACTATTTGGCTTTTCAAAAACAGGCAACATCCTTAGGCTTTAATGTATGTGGTTACACATTGCAGGCACTTATTGAACCTGCAAAATCAATTGCAACTAATGCAGGAATTGATGGAGACATTGTTGTCCAAAAGACTAGAACACATGATTGGAGAACCGGATATAATGCGATGACGGGCATGTATGAAGATCTTTTGAACGCTGGAGTAGCAGATCCTAGTCGTGTTGCAAGATGCGCTCTTCAAAGTGCAGTTTCTGTTGCTGGTGTGGTTCTAACTACTCAAGCTATATTGGTGGATAAAATAAAGAAACCCAAACCAGCAGTGCCCTATATCCCTGGCATAACTCCCTAAAACGGAGTAAACAATTACAATTTTGCAGACAGAGTTAAGTCTTTTCCATACCATTGGTGGAGTCCAAGCTTGTGAATGCCCCTTGTGTTGGTTAATACTCCAGCTGCAGTAAGAATAATGCTTTCAAGAATAGGAAAATCAGATATTGCTTGAGTCATGACTTGATGAATGAACCCCATGTATGATGAAGCAATTGGAACAATTGTACAACTGGTGAAGTTCAAGTACATTTCACAAGGAATTGATTAGAGTTCAGTTAGGTTTTTTTCTCCATTTACCTATTAGTTTTTGGTGACACCATACTTGATACTAGAAAACCGGTGATACGATTTTATCAAGATATTGTAACACCATAATTGATGAGACAAACATAAATCAAATGAGTTTCAATTTTAGTTGTCAAAATCGCACAAAATTTATTTGGACAAATCTTGATGTGTTAGTAAATTATATTTTCAATTTTATTGGAGGAGTAGGTAGGTACACCCACCAATAGATCAGACATTGAAGCTTTCCGTAATGCGTGGACTCACGATTTTGTTGTTTAGTTACCAGAATGTCAATGCAAAGTTTCGAACTCACTCATATGAAGAAGCTTTTTCAAGTTTTCGCTTTTTTTGGTGTGTGTTTATGGTTTTGCTGCTTTGTAGAAGTTGACATGTCTCTTTCTTGTTCCCGTAATTGATATTTTGGACTTATTTACGTCACTGTTTTCAGTAAAGGCTTTTATGATTTGGTTTATGATTGATTTGGAGTGATTTGAAGAAAAAGTGATGCGATTTAGTTTAATGAAAAGATACTGTATTTAAGTAGAAAGGTGTTTGATATATGTGATTTATTTGATTGAATTAATGAAAGTTGATAGAATGTCTCTTTAAATATATTTTTTTAAAATATGAGCACTTTTGTTATAAAAATTTAGTTGAGAAAATGAAAATAAATCATTTTTTATAATATTAATCATTTAAAAATATAGGTTATTTGTTTTCAATTTATATTTATAAAAAGTTAAAGGAAATTCAATGAATAAAGTTATTTTTAAAAATTAAATACTAAGTGTAGGAGTAAATTAGTAATTTACAAAATAATTTTCATAAAATCAACTACTTTCTCGTCTCCATCTGTCTTTCAAAACCTTACCTACACATCATTATCACCTAAACGAAATACACACAATCTTCACAAATTATCTCAAATCAATCCTACAAATATTAAATCACTCTTACCAAACAAAACATAAAATGAAAAAAATAAGCTTAAAAGTAATTTGTGAATAAGTTAATTTGCAAAAAATGCTATCATATAATTATACTTCAAAATTTTTATTTTTAAGTTATACATGAGTTAATTTTACGTTATAGAAAAGACAAATTATTTCTTTTATATTTTTTTCTCCTCCTTCCTATACTTCATAAACAAAGTAGAAAATGATTCGATCCTTAACTCAAACACAGTTGACTTTACGGTAAAGGACTTAAATTCAAATGACTTTTATTGCATACAAAATTAGCTTTGATGGCTTTCACTATACAATTAAAGTATAATTACAACTTTATGGAATTAATTGCTTTAATTAACAAAACACTATATTTTGGAAATAACTGGATTCTTCTAGTACCCGTTTTTCTTTTACGTTAACACATGCTTTACTTTTCCAAACCTAACTTATTATTCAATCTTCTATTTGACCAAATTTGTCTTAACCAAACTAAAACACTACTCCATCATACTGACTTACTTGTATTTTTTTTTTTGTTGAAATTTGGTATTTTCTTAATTTTAAAATAGTGACAATCTATATATGACAAAAGCCTTTTGTTTCAACATTCAACAACTTCTGTTAACTGCACTTCTAATTTTAGCCAAATTATTACTTAGCCATGATAGTGAATATATTAGAATATTGTGTTCCTTGCTTATGATTGATCAACTACTACCCTTTCGTTGTGTTAGTAACTACTAGTAAGTACTCCTTTGAATTATTAAAAATAAGTTAGGATAATGGTTTTGTTAAGTAGTGTCCTAAAGAATTCAAAATAAGTAGATTTTTTTTATTAGAATTTATATTAAAATGCATTGGAAATCAATTGGATATTTGGTTATTATCAATTTTCATTGAAAGCATTCTATTTTGCATTCCTTAATAGGATATATGGTTAACATTCAAACATTCCTAATGAATACAATAAGCGATGGATATAAAAAATGGATAAATAAAGATTAATGCAAATATGAAAAGCTTTAACATGTTATATGTATTTTAAAATTCATATTACATTTTTTTTAATGAAAATACGAATACTTTAATAGTTGTAGTTAATATAATATCAATCTAAAAGGTATACTTATAATTTAATATGGCTAAGTTATTTTTATTTATATTTACTTAAATGACATATTTTACAAAAGTTATTTTATCATTTTTGGACAAAATGTAACATGTTGCAAGCAAATATGTACATTTAGCAATTTGTTTTGGTGCTAATTCCTCTAGTGTATTCATCTTGATTAAATTCAGATCACAATTGACAACATTCTTTGTTTTGTCTTTAATATTAGGAAGTGTTCCAATCAAGTCATTATATACATTATTTTTTATGCATTACATATATATAATGTCTCACTTTTAACTTACGCCAATGCGAAAATAAATTTTAATTTAGCTCTTCTTCCATATGTAAGTCATATTTGTCTTCTTTGTTTTTCCAAAAATCACATTAACATCTTTTACTTTTTTAATAAATCTCAATACTAGTTAATGGAATGAGACAAATGTTCTTGGTAATCATTAACCTTGTGTGTGGATGAAGCATTTCAAAAATTCTTAGAAATTGAAATGCTTTGTATTTGAATTGCTTGTAATTAAATTCCATTTATTTTTTAAATTACTTGTTTGGATAAGGAAATTAAAATACCTGACATTTCAATTTTTTGTTTGGAAAAAAAATTGAATTTATTGTGAGATAAAATTTAATTTTAACAATATTTATTTTACGCTTAATTATGTTTTGAGTTCATGATAAATTTGGAAACCTCGACAACCCAGATGGGTCGGGCAGACCCAACTACGTAACCGGATTGGTTAGACCCGACGACCCACCCGAGCTGGACCGACTGGGAATCCCAAACAGGCTGGGTGGCCCGATGATCTAGAGGCTTGACAGCCCATACTGCACGATCCTGTAGTCAAGTTTGTCAATATGGCCTGGTCCAACACGTCTAGGTCATTGGCCCAATGCTCCAGACGGGTTCGACGACCCGAACGGGCCCGACGATCAAGATGGGCCCGACGACCTGAACGGGCCCGAAGACATGGACAGGCCCGACGAGTTGGACGAGCCTGAAAATCCGGACGGGGCCAAATACCTGGATGGATTCGACGACCCGGACGGGCCCGTACACCCAGACGGGCCCGAAGACCTGGACGGGTCCGAACGACTTGGACACGTCCGACGACCCGGACATGCCCGATGACCTAAACGGGCCCGACAACTCGTATGGGCCCATTCAAACCGTCAAGTCTGTCCAGGTCGTCGGGAACGTTCGGATAGTCTTGCCGGTATGAGTCGTCAGGCCCGTTTGGATCGTCAGGATCATTCGGGTCATCGGGCCCGTCCGGGTCATCGTTCCCGTCCGGGTCGTCGAACCCATCCAGGTCGTTGGGTTTGTCCTGGTCGTCGGGCCTATCCGAGTTATCGGGCCCGTTCGGGTCGTCGGGCTCGTTCCAATCGTCGAGCCTGTTCTCGTTGTCCTGCACTTCCAGGTCGTCGGGCTCGTCCGGGTTGTCGGGCCCAATGATTTGGAAGGGCTAGTTTGGGTCGTTAGGCTCGTTTGGGTCGTTGGGTCCATCCAAGTCGTCAGGCTCATCCGGGTTGTCTGGCCCGTCTAGGTCAGGCCTGTCCGGGTCATCGGGCCCGTCTGGATCGTCGGGCTCGTTTGGGTCGTCAGACCTGTCTGGGTCATCGGGCCCCTTTAGGTCGTCAGCCCGTCCGGTTCGTCGGGCATGTCTGGGTCGTCGGGCCCATTCGGGTTGTCGGGCCTGTCCGGGTCGTTGGGTACGTCCGAGTCGTCATGCCCGTCCGAATCGTCTAGAATCTGAGGTTGAGTGAGAAGAATTTCAAATTCCACCTATTTTGAGGGTATTTGAATTTCTACTAATTTAGCTAATTGAAATCCTTCAAAACAATGCTTGCATTTGAAAATACTTTTTAATTTCTCTATCCAAACAAAGCATTTCATTACAAAGAAATCTAAATTCTTCAAAAAAATGAATTGCTTCATTAAAATACTCTATCTAAACACACTCTAAAGACTTTTTTAATTTGTGGTACAAGTGAGATTGACTTAAACATTTACCATACTAAAGATACATTGTTTTCCTTCCATGTTTCAAGTGTTCATATAATATGTTTTCTTCACAGACCAGACATACTTTATCACCCCTCACACTATAACATGACAAGTTTCAATATGCAGAAAATTCGTTCAAAGTACAAAATAACATTGCATGCATTTAAAGAGATTTATTGTCAAATACATCAAACACTTCAACCCCGTGATCCATCAATAACTTTAATCTTCAATCAATGGACTAATATAAATGTTTAAAATTTTCTGGTTGTCTTGGAACAAATATCATCATAGATATATGTCATGTACTTTTTCTTTGTACATAAACCTGGGGGTAAGTTATAAATGACTAGCAAAATAGACTATTAACTATTATTGCTATTTAAATTTTCATAAACATCCATTCCATTAGTACCTAGTCCAAGTTTTAACTACCTTGATTCATTTCCAAATCTAGAAAGATATTTAACAATGTTCTTCCATTGCAAAGAATCAACCATATAACAAAGTAGTCCATCACATTTTCTATCATTTGCATGATATTTAAGATTTTTAGTATCATTTGGATTCACAAACATACACTTAACCCGTGAAATTATTGGAAGATACCAAATCACCTTCAGAGAAGGAGCGTCATTTGTGACCTCATCCTTATTCTCTTGTTGACCTTATAATATGACATACTTGGGATATCTTTTTAACTCTACAAAATTTATATAAAATATAATCATTAGGTCATGAATGAATCATTTTATACATTGTTTCAGTAAAATATTTTGCTCCAACATCTTGAATAAGGTCTTCCATTGTCAAATCAAAAAACTCCTCCATTTGTCACACAATTGACAAGTGTAATGATTCGCATGACATGTCCATGCTGTATAACTTCTCATAAATTCATGACACAAAAGATGTTCTCTAAATTCATAAGCATGCAATGTTCTCTCATTCAAACAATTCATAAAGGACACCTCATTCTTACTTCTTCGTATATACTATCAACATTACATATGTGAATTGTAAAAATTCTCCCACCTTTCTCTCGTATGCATCACTTTATACGTGTTGAATTCTAATCCATATTTACATTTTGCACATATGTCATTGAAATCATGTTTTCTTTTATGCATGTCAATCTCTCTTTTTTTTAATTGATGGTGTAACTATATCTCATTAAAAAAGATTCACTTTTAGTATAGTTCAATAGTACATACATTGTAATCATCATTCGTAATATTTTAAAAATTTTCAATAAGTGGCACGAAAGGAAAGTGGTGACACAAAAGCTCCATAATCAAATGTGTATTCGAAGATCAACATAAAATGCAATGAACCAAAATTAAGTAACATTTACAAAATGTAGATTATAAGTTATATACTAATTAACTAATAAAAAGTGATTACTCTTCCCAAACTATTCAACTGAACAATTCTAAATTCAATATGATTGTTGTCGTTACAACCTCTAATAGTTGTTATATAAAGTTTAAAAATGACAAACATTTTCAAGTTCAGAAAAGTATTACATAAATTAATGTATTAAATCTCAATAAATAAAAACTAAAGATCTGTTAATGAACACATAAAACAAAGTTTTGATAGCATAACACTTAAAATACTAACTTTCCAAAGTCTCACCATATTTGTCGGAGGGCAAACACCCTTACACTTTACTAACACGTTCAACTAACAATATTTGTAATTATTCATTATTCAATATAATAAACATAATATAAATTAACTTTAAATTATAAATAACTAACTATGAACAAATATTAATTATAAATCGTAAAAAAAAAATGGAATTGAAAATAATAACTAACCTAGTAGAAACAAAGCGCAACAATACTAAGGTAGCGAGAACAATAGGGGTTGCAAAAAAAATAGAAACATGCAGAACAATAGTAGTGAGACGGATAAGAATAATAATATAGTTGGACTAAAAGGGTTGTGATAGTGGTATCAACGACGATAGTGTTAGAGGTGTGCTACAATACGAAAAATGGGTACCAATTGGAAATACACCAACAATGGTGGTTTAGACTTGAGCATAATGTTGGAGACGAAGCGACAATTCTAGACAGAGACGAAGTCGTAACACTAGTTGAAGACGATGAGCGAAACATAATTTAGCACATGAGAGGTAGAAAATGAATCGCACAAAAAAAAATCACTATTTGGAGTTTTGAAGAATGTCTTGGACCAGTTGTCATTTAAAAACATATTTTGTTTTTAAAAATGCCACCACAACATCTTTTTAGACAAAGATCTAAAATTGTCACCAATTTGAGTTGTTATTTTTATATTTTATTCTAGTATGTTTTCTTAAATTTGGATACAAAAACTACATCAGAAGTAATAGAGGGAGACATATATTAGATCTTATTTAACATCCACCAAAAAAACACTCGAACGAGAATCGTTGGTAATCACCAAAATCCATCAATAATTATCAAAATTCGTTGGAAATCAAAACTATTGATGACTTTTCAAAGGTAAAAATATGTCGGTAAAATTCTTGTCAATAAATTTTACTAACGAATAGGAATTTTTTTTAATAATTATCGATGACAAAAAATGTAGCAGTAACTATCTGTCGATAATTACCAACGACCAAAATCCATCAGCAATTATCTATTGATAAATTCCATCGACAAATATCGTGGTTTGGTTTTCTTGTTCCTTTTTCTCCTATTTTTTCCTTCTTTTTTTCATCCTCCTCGCCCCCTCCTCCTCGTCTTCCTCCTCTTCCTTTCGTCATTGGTTGTCGCCCCTCCTTTGTTACAATGTCGCCTCCACAATGTCGTCATCACCTTCACGATTGTCATCGTCATCGTTGCCCATCCTCTTCCTTCGTCTCCTTTTCCTCTTTCTTAATCACTTCTTCTTCTTATTCTCTTTTTTTCTCACCCACTTCTAATTAATTTATAACAAACATTTTTAAAAATAAAATTGTTGATGAATTTATCAAAGATTTTTACAAAAAAGATGAATTACCAACACATTTTTAAAAAATTCAATTACGGACAAATATTCAAAAAATTCAATTATCAATGGATTTATGGATGAATATATAACAAAAATCCACTACATACAAATTTATTAACAGATTTTACTATGACATTGTCAAAATCCAAAGCGAAAACTTTAATGCTCATTTTACTAATTGAATTTATCGACAAAAGTATACATCAATAATAAACATTATAAATTATTCACAAATTTTATCGACAAATTGATTATCAACAACAAAATTTGTTAATAATAAAAATTATAATATACCTGTCAACACCCAATTTCGTCCGGGTAACAATGATAAAAATAATAAACAAAAAAATTAATTAATTAAAGTTCAATTGAGAAGAATAAATAAATAAAGAATTAATAAAAAAAAAGAAAAAACATGTTTTAGTTCGAGAAAAAAAATAAATATCTATGTTTATTTTATTATTATTATTATTATTATTATTATTTTTAATTTAATTTTGTTTTATTTATTTATTTATTTATTTGGGTTTATTTTATTTTCCTTTCTATTATTACAGCTCCATTTTTGTTTTACGTCTCTCATTCTAGTTTAATAAAAAAGAAAAAACAACAAAACAACAAAACAAAACAAAAACAAAAAAAAAGAGTAAAAAAAAAAGAAAAGGTAAAAGGGAAAGAAAGAGGTAACGTAAGGTCAGACCCATGCATGCTATGCTATCATGGTTTTGTATTGGGAAGGGCCTGTAACATGTTCATGATGGCTGAAGGAGCAGGAAGCAACATCTGCTCTCAGTCTTATCCCAAGTTTCGAGATTGGGAGGTGTAGAGAGTTACATAATAAAAAAGGGAAGATTCATGAGAGGAGGGGTCTGTTTTTTTTTTTGGATTAATACAGAGGGGGAAGGCACTAGAAATCAGAGGGGGAAAAAGAGTCAAAATTGAAAACGGAAGCAAAACTGTTAAGGCATTAAGTTTCATTTTCACGGTAAGTGTTCTTAACTCCTCCTTAGCTTATGTTACCGTGACTTGATATTGTCGTTGATATTCATGGATGTGTGAATTGGAGCTTCTGTTAACGTTTTGATATTGATGTTCATGAATGTATGGATGAAAGATGGTTTGAAATGAGCATAGTTACATATGTTATTTATTTTGTTTATTCCCATCGCACCTGTATACAGTTAAGAATAGAGTACAATTTATTATTATTATTATTATTTTATCTGCCATTGTTACGATATGTTCTTGTTTCGATTCTGCTATTGTTTGGGTGTTACTACTGCCCGAATGAGTGCTGA
>Ga0214542_1008465_pt1 | contig 16925 bp, 15 predicted proteins | sample CNSS1metaG_FD_160096 | JGI IMG/M metagenome (GOLD analysis project Ga0214542, IMG submission 160096) | Root nodule microbial communities from cowpea collected in UCLA plant growth center, Los Angeles, California, USA - CNSS1 | ecosystem: Host-associated > Plants > Roots > Nodule | place: USA... | reverse complement strand
CCATGGTAGTCAAAATCGAGATTCTACTCAAGATCGGAAAGGAAAATATAAATCGTAAATCGGAAGATCGTAACATAGATCGTAAGATCCTACAAATTTTATTGTCACTCAAAATTCATAAATAAATTTTATAATAAGAGAAAATTTATTTTCTAAATCTTTTTGAAGAGTAGATTTTTTAATTTAATAAGAGAAAGGAAATAAAGGAGTTATTGTCCCACTGATTGATTTTCTTAACGTTAGATGTGTGATAGAGAGGGAGATAGTAACTTTTTAAATAAAAGTTACTTTTACTTGCAGCTATGATTTTACTGTGCAGTTTACTTTGCAGTTTTACTTCTGAGTGGGCTTTTAAAATTGGGCTTGTTAGGTTAGAAATTTAGGGTTTTTGGAAATTAGGTTAAAAAGTGCTACTGTCCCTGCAAAGCTTACTGTTGCCGCTGCTGCTGCGAAGCCTACTGTTGCTGCTGCCACTGTGATGCAGAGTTGGTGCTGTTGCCGCGATGCGAAGCTCGTGCCGTTGACGCCGCGATGCGAAGCTCGTGCCGTTGCCGCTACGAGTTGTAAAGTTGGTGGTGCTGGTGCGATTAGCACCGTCACGATTGGAAGGGACCGTATCGCCGGAATCGCCGCTCCCAGCCGAGTTGCGATTTACAACGGCGATCCAACACAATCCTTGAAAATCGCCGTTGTGTTGGATTGTGTTGGATCGCTGTTGTAAATCCCAACTCGGTTGGGAGCAGCGATTCCGGCGATGCGGTCCCTTCCAATCGTGACGGTGCTAATCGCAGCAGCACCACCAACTTTACAACTCGTAGCGGCAACGGCACGAGTTTCGCATCGCAGCGTCAACGACAGGAGCTTCGCATCGTGGCAACGACACCAACTCTGCATCACAGTGGCAGCAGCAACAATAGGCTTCGCAATGGCAACAGTAAGCTTTGCAGGGACAATAGCACTTTCTAACCTAACAAGCCCAATTTTAAAAGCCCACTCAGAAGTAAAACTGCACAGTAAAATCATAGCTGCAGGTAAAAGTAACTTTTATTTAAAAAGTTACTATCTCCCTCTCTATCACACATCTAACGTTAAGAAAATCAATTAGTGAGATAATAACTCCTTTATTTCCTTTCTCTTATTAAAGTAAAAAATCTACTCTTCAAAAAGATTTAGAAAATAAATTTTCTCTTATTATAAAATTTATTTATTATTTATGAAGTTTGAGTGACAATAAAATTTGTAGGATCTTACGATCTTCCGATTTATATTTTCCTTTCCGATCTTGAGTAGAATCTCGATTTTGACTACCATGACGATAACTGCTTGTTGCTTTTTGGATATTAGAGAAATAGATTATATTCATTTTTGTGTTAACTAACAATGTGTTTAGATTATTGTATTTGACTAATCTTGTTTATTGATGATTTTGAGGATGTAAATGCATAATGATCTATTATATAGATCCATGTTCCCGTGTCCTAGATTTTGGAGACTACGTGTGTCAAAGTGTCCGCGTCCGTGTCGTGTCCAGTGTTCTTGTTAGTATCCGTGCTACTTAATGTAGAAGTGCATTTTCAAGTTTCAGCTCTTCAATTGTTAATGTAATGGAGATAGGACAACTCTTTCACGAGCCAGTTGGTAAAAAATTCAATACCTAATAAAATAATAACAAAGCATGTAATTTACTTCTGGTAGGTTGATATTGTATAGATAGGTTAGCTGAAGAATCTTGAGACAACTAGGGCTCACAGATGTTAATTATAAGAATTAATTACACTAGCCTCTCCTAATTTTTGTGATATTACGCAAACTCTCCTTATTTACAGTCACCTTTATTTGTTGTTTGAAACCTCGGGTAATTAATGTAATTTACTCTGTTTAGAAGAATGATTGTGATTTTTAGAATTTAATGTATTCTTTCAATATTTTATTGTGTGGGTTACCATTTCCATTTCCATTTCTTAGACCTTTTTAAATTGAAAGATAGCTACTTTGAATTCTAAGTGTTGTCTTTGATGTACGGGGCAATATTTCCAGTAAAGTATTCCCCTGGAATGCTCCCTCTCCCCCCCAAAAAATAGTACGTAGAATATTGTCACACACGCACTCACATATATATAGGTAAGTTATGGGAAAGAAGAAGAATTTTCCATGGTATACTGTATCATTCCAAGAACAGACTAATTTTTGTGGCATCTTCATTTCTCAAGAGTTCAGAATTGAATTGATTCTCTTCTTTTTGCATTTAACATGTACAACAAGTTAATAATGTTGGTCTTGCTTTCATGTACAGTGTACAATTGGTGATGTAGCTTCTATAGCAGATAAAGCAGACGTAAGGAATTTGTTCAAGGAAAAAATGGTGAAGCTTTATAAATACACTCAAAAAGCCAGAAAAGTAGGAACCTCCACAAGTTCTAATTCTATGCAGATTGATGATGCATCAAACAATTTGTCTCTATCAATTTTAAGGTGCTTATAATCATTTATTTCTTCCACCTTTCCTTGTGATTTTTCACGAAGTTGTAAACTTTATTTTAGTCGTCACATGTCTATTTTACTTAATTATTTTATTTCTTGAGTTTCTGCATTTATTTCATATATATTTTTTTTATCCCAGGGCACAGCTTCTTGATTTGGCAGTTTCACTGTTGCCTGGTTTAGATGCTGAAGATATTGCTCTATTATTTGAAGCAATAAAGCCAGCATTTCAGGTATGACTGATATAAAGCGCTGTAAGGAATTTTCCTATTGCCTTTTTCTAACAGGAAAGGATGTTTATATTTATTATTATTTTACAGGATGTTGAAGGTGTCATGCAGAAGAAGGCATACAAAGTACTTTCAATCATTCTTAAGGTATTTTTCTGCTTCGTTTTATTTAATTTTCCAGTCACCGTAGAAGTTTCAAATTAATTCCATTTTAATGCAATGTTTTCGTTTCAGTATTCTTGGTACTATTTCCTTGCTAAAATACTCTTCCATAACTGGTTCCATGTATATGCATATTATCAGGATCTGTAGTTGATTGGGTTCATTTAATTTGCTTAATTCTCTAATCTTTATCTTTAAGGGATCATCAAAGTGTCATTACTGTAGAGTTCTTGGAGCACCACATTTTAATTTTAGAAGTTGATGATTTTACTGTAGAGCTAGTGTCATGTTGGTAAATATTTCTGCTTACAGTTTTCTCTTTGGATCATTCTTGACAGAGCTCAGATAGTTTTGTTTCATTAAAGTTTGAGGAGCTGCTTGGAACTATGGTTGATATTCTTCCATGTCACTTTTCTGCCAAACGACATAGACTTGATTGCCTTTATTTCTTGGTTGTTCATGTCTCAAAGTCAAAGGTATTCCATACTGGACTGTTGCTTCTATGTTTTTCGTATACTATTGATTTGTACTCTTGTATATGTAGAAATAATCTGAAACTTTGTACTTCCTGTAGGATAACCTGGAGCACTGGCGAGATATTTTCCTGACAGAAATTATACTTGCTCTTAAAGAGGTAGTGTCATATTAATTGTGGAAAGTTTTTAGTAGTACAGTTTTAGTTTCTATTCTGGAAACTACTATTAATTGTTCATGACTCATGAGCTGTTGTTGCTTAATGTTCCGATAAATTTTGTCCATGATGTGGTTCCTTTCTTAAATATAGAAGTCCCTAAAGCCTCTGTTTTCATTGTTTATAGTGTTTGAAATTCATACTTTAAATTCTACTTGTGTTTGTTGTTTATCTATTGTTTTCTACGTATTTAACCTATTGCTTTTTGTCTGTAGATCTTTAGTATATCTTTTGTTGTTTTGACCATCTATACATATACTCATACAATGCAATGCTTACTATTCGTCGCGTCTGATTGGAAATAAGCAGTGATTATTTTGTGTGATTTGAACTGTTGTGTGCATTATTCTGTGGACGAAGAATCACAAGATGCTCGGCATGGGCACTACTTTTGCTCACTGTAGCTTCATAGCTTTACTTCTTGAAGTTTGTTACTAAATTTAAAGAGTACCCTTGCAGGCAAACAAAAAAACCAGGAACAGGGCTTATGAGATTCTTGTTGAAATTGCCCATGCCTTTGGGGATGAGGAGAGAGGTGGAAACAGAGAAAACTTGAATAATTTTTTTCAGATGGTAAATATCCAGTTTAAAGTTGTTTTTTAATCTTCATTGAATAATTGATGTAAACCAATTTGGCCTGATTTTAGAACATTTAAACTTAATTATTGAATACTGTACGATCTATATGTTTTACCCACATGGAGTAATTTGATCTCATGGTTTTGTGAGCTCAGGTTGCTGGACACTTTGCTGGTGAAACTCCGCATATGATAAGTGCCGCAGCCAAAGGTTTAGCCCGTTTGGCTTATGAGTTCTCTGATCTTGTTTTAACTGCTTTGAAATTGCTCCCTGGCACACTCGCTCTGTTGCGGAGTAATAATAGAGAGATAATCAAGGTTTGTTTCATTGTCCATTTTAGTAAGTTAAATGCATTGCTGCCTATATTATTTTCTAGAACCACTAATGAAATGTGCTTGGTCACATCACTCTGTAGGCCAATCTTGGTTTTTTAAAGGTATTAGTAGCCAAATCACAAGCTGAAGGGTTGCAAACTCACTTGAAAAGCATGGTGGAAGGTTTGTTGAAGTGGCAAGACAACTCAAAAAATCATTTCAAGGCAAAGGTGGTTTTGCGTCTCACTTGATTTTTTCTGGATTACCTTTTTTTTTTGGGTTTTGTTTTGGTGACCGCATTTTCACAATTGAAACTACTATTGTCCATATTGTAAACTGTGGTATTCCCACTGTTTTCAGGTTAAACTTCTTTTGGGAATGCTTGTCTCGAAGTGTGGGCTGGAGGCTGTTAAAGCTGTCATGCCTGAAGAACATATTAAACTTCTTTCCAATATATGCAAGGTTGGTTGAATGTCATTCTGGCAATAATTTATGATAGAAGTTTCCCTGAAATTTGAATCCTTTTTTAACAGATCAAGGAGCGGAAAGAGAGAAATCGAAGTGTTAAATCTGAAGAAACTAAATCTCATTTTTCAAAAGCAACTACATCCAGGTAACAATATGTATTTATTTGCATTATTAGAAAGAAGACATTTTAAATCCCATACTGAATATCCAATCCCTTTCTTTCTTGTTCTTTAGCATTTTACATGCATGTATATACAGATCTTTTTGCATGGTTATTTAATCCCAAATAGTAGTGAAGTTCACCCTAAATGGGCCACTATACTGAAGTTTAGATATAAAGAGTGTAAGTTATACAGTACATATATAAATTTTCAAAATAAAAATACCCAAATTTATGACCGCCATAGTGTCAGTGATAAGTTGATAACATCTGCTGTAAGAAAACAAAAGGGCAGAAATGTGTCGGTGAGCTGACAACAGTGAGAAAAGCAAACAAATGGCAAAAGAAGTGCTAGAGTAGAACTCATAACCAAGGTCTTGTTGTATCTAACTCACGAAAACTTGTAGTTTTTGTGTCCATAAATTAAATTTGGACTCTAAAGATTTTATGATTGATCCACCAGCAATCCTCTTTATAAGATGGACAATCATTTTAAAATGACATACTTTTGGTACCTCTAAAAAAAGTACCTGTTAAATGAGTTTTTTCTGATAGTTAGGTTTTAGTTGAAGTTGAGTTGCATGATTAGTCTTCTGTTGTTGTGAATTTCGTGCAATGTTTAAATTGCAATACACGTCAATAGTCGTTTCATAAAACCAATAATTTATTTACTTTTCAGGCAAAGCATGTGGAATCATACAAAGATTTTTTCAGATTTTGATGGGGATAGTGGCAATAGCGAAGCAGAGCACTTGAATTCTAGAGGTGGCAAAGCTTCCTTACATCCGAAATCATCAGCATCTTCATTTAGGTAACTTTTAACTTTTTCATTCTTCTAATGACTTGCTGCTTCATTTGAGTTTCGTTATAATTAAAGGGGACCTATTTTCCCATTTTCTTTTTTCTTTTTTCTTTATCAATAGATAGTTCATAAACTGGGTAAGAATATTTTGAGATGTCTTATGACACCGAACAAGTATACCGGCATAAAAAGTACTCATGGATACCCAATTTTTTTTTTTAATTTTAAATAAGTTTATTAAGAAGTAATTCTCTTACGTATAAACTCGAATAAAATTTAACCTTAAATTATAAACCAAATAAATTGCTTAATAAAATATTAGTACAAATAAATTTAGTTTTTTATGAAAAAGAAATTTATATAAGTTGAACTGCACAATACAAGTTTGAAAAGAATTAATCTCTCTACTTATTGTATCTGTTAAAGGTACCCGTTTAGTATTCAATGTAAGATTTTTGCCGTATATTGAATTTTTTTTGCCATCTCCACTCTTAACCATCTAAGATAAGTAATATAGAACCTATCCTAAGCCAGAAGCTTTCGATCTGAAAATCAATTATGACCGATATCTAGGTCCAATATGAGGCTGAGGAAGAATTTGCCGGAGCACTTGTCTGACGAATCTGATGACGAGCCACTCGATCTGCTTGATCGGCAGAAAACAAGGTCAGCTCTTAAAACATCAGAGCATCTGAAAAGAAAGTCCAGGATAGATGATGAGATGGAGATAGATTCAGAAGGACGGCTGATTATCCGTGAGGAAGGGGAAGGGAGGAAGAAAAAGCGTGAGGATGATGATTTTGATTCAAGGAGTGAACCAGATAGTCACATATCTGCAAAGTCTGGAACTAAAGGCCAGAAACGGAGAAAAACATTAGATTCTGGTTGGGCCTACACAGGGAAGGAATATGGTAGTAAAAAGGCAGGTGGAGATGTTAAGAAGAAAGACAAACTTGAGCCGTATGCATATTGGCCGCTTGATCGGAAAATGATGAGTCGGCGGCCGCAGCAGCGGGCCGCCGCAAGAAAAGGTATGGCTAGTGTTGTAAAGATGACAAAGAAACTTGAAGGAAAAAGTGCCTCTGGTGCACTTTCCCTACACAATTTGAAGCGAAAAAGGACTCCAAACAAAGGCACCAAAGGAAATAAAAAGGCCGCATGATCGTAGGTTGATTTTTTGATAATCGTAATGCATTCATTCGCATTATTTCAATTTTGAAGCTCCCTGTGATGTATATCAGTTAACTTAAAACCAGTGTTGTTTTGTGTTTTATTCTTTATTTGATGAGAAAGAGAAGCAGGTTTTGGGGTTGCTGTTTTCTTTGATACAAATTGTATTATTCTCATTGTTTTACAATAGGCCAGGCTGAGTGTGGAATTATTCATAATAATATTTTTATCTTTTTAATTCACAAAAGAAATCTTATATTTTTACGATAAGTCGTGTTACAATTGCTCGATTGCTTGTAGTCTAATGAAAGATGTTAGCATTCCAAATTAAGTTAAAATTTATGATCCATCCAACTTTCCTTTCAGCATCCATGATTGTCTCATGCATTCACTTCCTGCTTTTCGTTGTTGTTCTGGGCACGTAGATGTTAGGATGTTAAGAATATTTTTAATGAAAAGGATATTTGTTGTTACATGAGTATCGAAGTAATTTACAATTTACCCTTTTCGTGTAATTTAAAATTTACCTTTTAAGGTGGTTTGAAATATTGTGTTCTAGTACAATATATTTATTTAAGAGATCCATTTCTACCTCATCAAAAACAATTAATGTGAAAGAATGATAGTATGACGGATTTTCGAACGTGTATAACATGTTGCTTATTTTGACTGGAAAATATTATTTAGTATTATACTTATTATGGATTACTCGCTGAGCCAGTGGTACAGCAAACAAGATTAATGTCTGAAGAAATTTACGAAAAAATGATTGCATACAATTTTATTGCCTTCGGTTTCTGTTTTTAAACGAATGATGTCTTTGTTTTTGAAGACAAATATTATTAAATTATCTTCTGCCTTTAAATTATCTTCTGCCTAAAATCAATAACACTTTCAATAGATTTAATAAGAAATCATTTTATAATTTTGAAAGCCAAGTTTAGTTGGAATTGATAAAATTTAAGTGATTTTGTAAGGTTTAGAACTTAATGAAGCGGAGCTAATTATTTTTTACGCAAAAGTTTAATATTTTAGTAATTTTAAAAAAAAAATGATCAAAAAGATTAAGTAGCGATCCTTGCAAAATTAGATTAAATTTCGTCAAAATAGTCAATACAGTGTTACAAAGACACCCATTAATATTTGGCCATTGCTTCCTTCCTACACCTATAAAATTTCTCCCAACACCCTTCCACTTTCGAAATTTATTTTCTGGAACCAACACAATAAACAATTCTGGAATTTTTCTTTTTCTGGAAAGCAATCACCCTGTTCTAATCACCGAATTTTTTTTTTCCGAAAGCCTTTTTTAATTGGTGGAGGAAGAATTTGATGGGGGTGTAGGAAGCAACAGCCTATCTGAAATTAGGCACCTCTGCTCATTACAGAAATTACTTATTTATTTATTGTTTCTAAAGATGCTGTATCTATGGTTTGAACATAAAATTGATGATGAAATTATTGATCTATGGTTTATATTGGTGGTGGTTGTTTGTGGTAGAAATAGTTTCTTCAACCTAACCTAAGGAATCCCGAAGTGATGCTCTCTGCACTAGGTTTAATGGTTTTGGGACAGTACGTTGACTTTTCCTTCACGTCAACTCAATCTTGTGAATGGTATGAAACATGTGTTTGTTTCCAATTTCTACAAAATATATAGAATAGTATCTTTAATATTTTCGTTTGAATTATATAACTGCATTTTTGAAATTATAAAAATTAAATAACAGACTAATGATATAATTACACAAAAAGATCACACAACGAAAGACTGTATAAAAAAGAAGACGATAAAGAGTGCGTCACGAACTTTTTCAAAGTTTAGTAAGGTCTTAAATAATTGATATAATTTTTTGTCACAACTTTATAACCATAGAATTTTTTAACCTTTGATCCTTTTCTTTCAAACTCTAAAAATATATTTAAATAAAAATATTAACTTGAATTTTTTTAAAAAAAATTATCAGTAAAATAATAATCTATTAATTATATCCTACAAGTAGACTGAATGAATAGAAAACGACATGTGATGTCATGATATCTAAAAATCCTTAAAAATGTAAAAGTAAAAAATAAATAGAAATGGTTATTGGCGAATGCCCAGGCAGTGAAATTGGGTCTATTTGTTTGTACATGGGAATGAAAGAAAAGAAGAGTGTATCCCATAAAAATGGTTGTTAAACGGTTACATCAAAAGTGGGTCAACTCCTACTGTAGCCATGCATGGTAAAGATAGGATTTTATAGCCATCAAAAGATAGGATAGATAGTGACTCACTCACTCTCTCCCACCAGAAGAGCACCAGATAGATAATCTCTCGTTCTTTAGGCACACCAACAAACATTTTTTTCTCTCCTCACCCAACCAAACGCTCCAGTTAGTATGCAATAACTCTCTCGGTACTCACCAACTGCAACCACACAAAAACACAATCTTAACTCTGGACCACAGTCACAACAAAAAACATAACCTCAGATATAAACCTTACCTTATGATAAATAACAAAGTAGTTCCCTATAAAATCTGTTTCACTTGAAGGGTGCAAATATGATTGAAGAATTGTGACCCCCAAAACCAAATGAATTTGATAAGGCTGCCTTGATATCCACTCTCTCTTTCTTTGACCCAACAAGCACTTTGGCATCCTTTGTTTTTCATTTCACCAAATTAGATAATTGTATAATAAATAATGTCACAACGTAATTTTAGTAAAAGGTTGTTGCAATAGACATACCACTCCTGTATCTGGGTTTTCTAGGTTGATATTGGGATGAACCCACCCTGTCCTAATTGCCTGCATTCAGGAAAGGTAAATCTTTAAAATATACTTGGTGTTGAAAACTGAGCTACTGCACAAGTGATTACTAGTTTTAACCTGTACTGTGGCTACAGCTTCCACACCGCCAGCTGCCCCTAGTAGATGACCAATCATGGATTTTGTAGAATTCACTTTTAACTGTATATGATAAATAACAGCATTAATTAAGACAGGAAATCATAATTACCTTTCAATGGGCTCCAATGAGAAAAATAGCAATACTATCATGTAAAGAGAACCGTTATTTTACTACTTTGATCCCTATACTTGCTCAATCTTTACATTTTCATTCCTTCACTTAAAACTTACATGTTGTAGTCCCTACCCAATTCATTTTAGTCCCTATAGTACAAAATCATAGGGACTAAAATAGATTAAAAGGTTAAGTTTAGATTAAAAGGGTATAAGAATCAAAGGAGTAATTAAACCAAAACGAAACTTACCTCGGGGTTTTTACCAAAACAATGTATTAGAGCTTGGTACTCTTTAAGATCTCCAGCTGGTGTGGATGTGGCATGTGCATTTATGTAATTCACATCCTCTTTTGATACTCCAGACTGAGCTAATGCCTTTTCAATGCAAAGTATAACGCCGGCCCCTGTTTAAGATGGAACAAATAAAACAAGTGCAACCATGAGTCTGGAATGATCTGCAGGGACACGACTACGATCATTTATTCTAAGAAAAAATCATAATTATTTAGAAGGTATATCAACATGACCCTAAAAAGCTAAATCTAACTCCAGAACCACAGAAAATTAGGCAGGATACATTTAATCTTTCACTATTCTGGGATTGTCATGATCAGAGTGAGTAATTACATTCCAAAGTTTGGAGATACGAAGACAGATTAATGACCGTTTCAATCACGCTGAAAATTTGTAACAACAGAAATGAATAGCATGGTTTATAAAGGATAAATCTTAATACAGAAAATCATACATACAATTATTTTCTTCAAAACATGAGTTACAAGAATTAGATACAGTGGTCACTGCGGACTGCAATTAGACACCAAATGACAAATGATAGTCACTTTCAATCAGCTATCTACAAACTTCAGTTATGCGGTTCACAGACTAATTAATAGAAAAGCCCCTGCGAATACAAGCTAAATTCATTTCCACTTCCACTCCCTCATTTTTTTAAGAGCATGGCATGAACAAACAGAACATCAGCAGATTCACATTTAAAGCACTCATTTAAATAATTCAAACTGAAATACTTCAGAATTAGCAGTTTAGGCATCCATACGAGTGAAAGTGCCGAAACATAGCATGAATCCATAAAAGCTAGCCTAAAGATATATACATAGACAGACCTTTAAGCTTTTATACTATAATTATCACAAAATAACTCGCATCAGTTAAGCAAGAATTTTTCAACTAAGAGGAAAATATCCTACAAAAATTTAAGTTGTGAACTCTTTATGAAAACACGTGTGTGAGCATGTCTTACTTCAAAGTTGTCATAAAGATTATATGAACACGAATAGCTTTAAGCATTTAACGTTTTACCATCAGGACGTGGCTCAGTCACATGATATGCATCACAGGTGAAACTTCCACCAAGGAATTCGGCATATATGTTTGCACCTCTTTTCTGCAATTTAAAAAAGAAAATTATACGCAAAAGGTGATAGATGCATTTAAATTTCTATTAATATGAACGTCAAATAAAGATTGGGAGAGAATTAGTAGTAGGATTGGTAATGACAAGTTTGAAGAATAGCTTGTTTTGTACCTTAGCATGCTCCAGTTCTTCTAAGAGCAAAACTCCCGCCCCTTCTCCCATGACAAATCCATCACGGTTCTGTGAAATCATAACCACAAGCCGATGGTCAGTAACGAAAGTGCACATCAAGAAGAAATGCATAAACTTGCATACACAAACTCCAAGAATACAAGTTTTTTAAAAAGCAAAGGATATTCAACCAATTCTCTATATATCATAATTGGAAAAAAGTAGGCTGGTAAAAATTATAGAGGGTAATGAATCCTCATTGGGTAGAAAGGCTGTCTCATCTCATCATTTTTGCATATTTGAAACGATGATTCCCTTAAATCAGCATAAACTAGAGATCTTAAATTACAAAAGATGGCTGTTGTTTTCAAATTAAAAAATAATTATAGACAATAATAAAATGTTAAACTCCATCAAATTATTATGGTATTTCAATTGTATTGTTATAAAAGTTTAAAAATAAAAGAAAAAAATAAAACTAAAAAATAAAAATTAAAGTGTCCTTGCTGTTTCTGATAAAGCTTCAACACAGCTCAGCTATTGTATAGAATTGTTAGTACTTATTAGCAGCCGAACACAATGTAATTAATTTCATTTTATTTTATTTTGCAATCCAAGGTTTGATTGATGAACTCGTGAACCATTGCAATGTTACCGCAGTTTTAGTAAAGTTAGAGTATTACAATGTCCCAAGGGCGTGAAGCTTTGGTAGGATCGGTATTCCTCTGTGAGAGTGCCCTGCAGGCCACAAAGCCTCCCAAACCTACACCAATGATTGCTGGATTAATATTTTGCATTCATGGCAAGATAATTTCACACAAGCCATGAAAGAAAGAGTAACAAAACAATACCAATTGGTATAATAGCAGCATCTGAGCCACCACAAAGCATCACATCCTGCAGACAAATTTCATGTTTACTAAATTTGTTAAGACGTTGCCACATGATGAGAGCACCACTAAACCATTTTTTTTTGTCCCAAAAAGAAAAAGTAAGGGATAATATGGGAAATTTAAAATAGCAAAAATACTTACAGCTTCACCCCTGATGATATGGTTTGCTGCATTCAATATACAAAAGTTACTTGTAGCACAAGCAGTAGAAATAGAATAATTAGGGCCCATCCATCCCTGCAATCCATAAAAGAAGTCATTCCTTGAAAGCTTCGGATAATGTGCATGTAAAAAAGAGCAAGCCTATGACAAAAAGAGTCAAGACAGTGCGCCCAAAGATCTTTTAAACAGACCAGATCCATAGCAAGCATGGCAGAACCCATATTTGTTGTTGCAAAAGGTACGCAAAAAGGATTCATCTTCTTATATGAGATCCGTAAAGCTTCAATGGCATCATTGAAAACCTGTTAATACACAACACCAGCAGGGGTCACAATGCCTTAAAGATGTTATGCTGCTTCTACATAAAAATCATACAATTGAATTTACAAAAGTAAACTAATATCCAGTATTGAATCTCAACCTTCATGCCACCCATTGCCGAGCCAATCAGAACTCCACACTTTTCTTTATTTAACTGATCCATTAAGTCTTCAGTAATTCCAGCATCAACCAAGGCTTTTTTACCAGCTGTCAGCATATAGAGCATAAATTTATCCATTCTCTTTGAAAGCTTTGGTGCTACCCAGCCATCAGTTGAGAAAGACTTGATTTCACCAGCAATTCTCTGCAAACAGATAATATTTGAGAACAAAATCTGAAGGAGACAACAATACAATTTGAGTAAAATGCAACCTACTGTTGGATATTCTGCACAATCAAATGTTTCAATCTCGCTTATGCCACTAACACCATCGAGCAAATTATTGTAGAAGATATCTGGATCATGCCCAAGTGGTGTAACCACTCCCAATCCTGTCACAACTACTCGCCTTTGCTTCGTAGGAGGTTTTTTTATTGTTGTGACCTCTTGGGCAGGTTGCAAAGCTACAGCCATTGTTTTACCTTGAAATTCACAATTATAAGATGACATATGGATCATGGGACATAAACTAATGTTAAAAATTTGGATCCCTTCTATCTACATCACCAGTAAATGCCTACCATTCAAGAAAGTAGATGCCTACCACTTGAAAATATGTATCTTCTAATTGTCAAGAAACCTTAATCCTAAAGGTGCATATGAATGTTAGGCAAGAAATACAACCACCAGCAAAGAATAAATACTCGTTAGGTTTTGAGTGAACTGTATTACAAAAATGTTATTAAACATCATCATATAGAAGCAGGCCTAAATTTCCATCCGATGTTTAGAATTTTAAATAATAATAATAATAATAAAGAGATCGCTGAACCAGCCCATCCCTATATGAATCAGCATAGACATAAACATGTCTAAACTCAAGTGCGTTTAAAATACAAAAGAACAAGAAGCCAGACCATTTGACATGCAGTTTCTCCTAAAATTCATTTATTTTCCATTCATACCATAATAACAAAGACTCGTTCATTGTCCCCTTGTGTTTTAACATACCAAAACCAATATTATAAAGGCATTACTTAAAAACACGTCATAATGTTTCACTCAGAAGCATGAAAAGCGCCCAAAGAAAAACAAACCAAAGAGGTGCCCATACATTGGGCGATACTTTCAACTTTTGGCACATGAACACTTCACCGCTACTGGCATTTCAGGAAAAAGAAAAAAAGAAAAAAGAGAAAAGAAAAACCCATAACTGCCTAGTCATATTTAAAGTAATACTTTCTTACACAAACAAACACACACGATGAACAATCACCATGAAATTGCAATGACAATAAAAAACATAATTACGAGATTGGGAATGGTTTTCACGCGTGCCCGTACGACAAATACTAGAGGCAAATTAGTGAAGTGACGCGCGAGTATCCAGTGCTAACCTAACCAAATAATTTCCCTCAACCAACGAAGCAACAAAAGCAGGTACCAAACACTCTTCGAAAATTAAACCGGAATCAAATACGCCAACAGCCCCACTTAATTAAAAAACAAAAACAAAGATCCAAAACGAAAACACAAACTCTAACAAACAATAAAAAAAATAAAAATTAAAAACACAGGGTTGAGTTGAAGAAAGCAGAGCCAGATTCAACGTTAAAGATTGAGGCAAGAATCAAGAATCTGAGAAATCGCGATAAAATCGAAAGGCAAGATTTGAATAAAATGAAATACCAGAATGAGCGGATCCAGAAAGAGAGGAAACATTGAATTGAGAAGTGCGGGACTTCTTGGAGGAGCGGAACATTGCCTGAGGGGTTCTGCTGCGGTCGGCGTCGCACGTGACTGACATGCAAGCCGCGACGAGCCACGTGCAGAGGGAGGAGGTGGTGGTCGAAGCCATCAACGAAATCCAACGGTTACGTGTGGTCGCGAAAGAACGAACGAACGAACAAGTGAGGCTAATCAACAACAATAACAACAACAGCAGCAAGTGGAAACGACGAAACACACATACACATCAAACTCAGTGACGCGTCGTTTTGATTTCTAAGGGATTATTACTGTTTATATTGTTGTTATTATTGAGATTGAGATTGAGACTCAGGAGAAGCTCCAGTGTTCACAAAATGCATTTCCGTCTCTCTCTCTCTCTCCAACACGATGCTGAGTTTCTGCAATCTCAGTTGTTCCTACTCAAATGCGCTCTCTCCATCCTCTAATACTCCTTCTCTCTCTTCTCTCTCTAGTGTCACTCACAAATCAAAATAATAATAATCACTTTTTTTTAAGAGCTTATATATATTTTACTTTATTGCTCTCACTATTTGCTTCCATAAATATGATAAGCTTTTCTATATTCAAATAACCTTCTTATATTTTACTACTAAGTAAAAGAAATTGTATCCATAATATACCGTCGATTCATAAACCCTAATAATAACATTATTTTTTTTTCCTTTTTTTTTAATTTCAATTTATCGATTCGGGAATTATTAAATGAGAAGGGAATCTTACCAAAGTTGATAGTTTTCGATCGATTTTCAGTAATAATATAAAAATGTTATTAGTATATTTGGTGAATTTAAAATAAAATCGCGTAATGTTTTACTTCTTTGTGATTGGTGCTGGTTAAGCTGTGATTGGGATTCGTATTTGCTCTGGAATATGCTGGAGAGTGGAATGGAATGGCGTTATTTACTTTGTTTCGCCAAAATGAAAACGAAATCTGCTGTTTTATTTAAAGGACTGTGTTTGGTTTTATTTTTTAAAATTATCTTCAGTAATTTTTTATTTTAATCAATTAATATTACGTATTCTATTAGTTTAATTAATGATATAATTAATATTATTATGCGTGGAGCATGGTGACCTAAAAACTGTATGGACAGAGAGAAGGGTTGGAGGCTTAGACACGTCCTTACCGTCCTAGGAAGGGTTTCCGTAGAATCTTACATCGTTTTAGAAAGAAAAAATAAATAAATAAAACCAACTCGATTTTCTAAATTCCATTAATTTTATCATTAGTTTTCTTCAACTATTCGCATGTCTCATCCTTTGCCTATGCACTTCGGTCACCGCCCAATAATTCTTTGACTATATGACACTCACATTAAAATCAATCAAACTTTTCTTAATATCTCATTTTCTGTCTCCTCTATATTTCTTTAATTATGTGAACGACATTATATCAACACTTTTATACACCATATTCAATTTTTAATTCTTTAAAAATATTACTCTAATGTATTTTAATAAACATTATTATAAACTTAAAAAAAAAAAACATAAATTTGTGTGTAATATCAAAAACTCATAAAAAATGTCAATATAATTATTCTTTTTCTTTGTCTGCACATTATAAAAATCTCTTATTATGTACAGGGACGGACCCGTGTGGTGACAGGGGGAGCCGTGGCTCCCCCAGTTTTTTTTTTTTTTATATATATATTTATATATTTTTTAAATTATATTTTTATTTTATTTATATTATGAAAAATTATAATAAAAGATAAAATAAAAAAAATTTATTGAAGACATTGATTTATAAAAGAGATTAGATTTGTTTTCTTGCTACAAGATCTTTCCACCATGTAAATTATGAGAAATCAATACAAAGAGATAGATCGGGAAATAGAGGTTGGAAAACACATAAATTGAGATTGAAGTATACATTATTGCATGATCTCTAAGATCAAGGTTAGTATTTTATCATGATTTATGTATGTTAAATTTATTTAGAATGTTTATCCCAAATTAATAAAACCCTAATTATGATTTTAGGGATTTTTTTATGAAAATGGTATGAATCTAATTATAATTTTTCTCATATTATTATAATCCTTAATTGTAAAATTTAGGGATTTTGTGGTTTTT
>Ga0214542_1008464_pt1 | contig 16926 bp, 6 predicted proteins | sample CNSS1metaG_FD_160096 | JGI IMG/M metagenome (GOLD analysis project Ga0214542, IMG submission 160096) | Root nodule microbial communities from cowpea collected in UCLA plant growth center, Los Angeles, California, USA - CNSS1 | ecosystem: Host-associated > Plants > Roots > Nodule | place: USA... | reverse complement strand
AAAGAAAAACTTGTTACTCTTTTTTTTTTTTCAAATATTCCACGCATAGTATGCTATGATCAATAATAAATAAAGTAAATCTAATAAAATTTAATATTATTTCCAAATTATTCTTTTACAAAAATACTTTATATGACAACATATAATCAACAAAAAATAATATAATTCATATTATTAAAAAAACAAAAATCTCTAAAAATATATGGGGTCAAATATATCAACTTCACTTTACAGTAAGAAAAGATAAACCCATAGTCGCTTTTATAATTTACATCAAGCTAATTATACTTTTATATATTCATTTATTAATTTTATATATTCATTTATTAACTTAAATGTTAAAACATTTATAATTATATTTTAAACAAGGTCATTTAAACATCAATGTAAACTTGATATATCTGCAATGCAATGCATTTTAATAATATATTTACAATATAAATTAGTTTAAAGTTTTCTAAAGGCATTAATTTCAATTTCTACTCAAAATTAAAAGACAAAAACACGTTTAATCCTTAATAAAATCCTTAATAAAATCGATTGCATATATCTGCAATGCATTTATAATATATTGCATATATTTTACTGTAGTGTTCTGATTTTGTTTTGTAGAGTGGTACCAAACATACATGGAAAACATTTATTTTTACACCACAGTGCTAATCACTGTTCTCATAAACTTAGAAGTGTTCACTCGTTCTATTTATTTTAAAATATAATACTAAAACATGTGCTTTCACAAGTGCATATTCATATTTATAATATATTAATATATAATATTATAATTTTTTGTTTTATAATTTTATTTTAATTAATTATAAAATAGAAAAATAATACTATTTAATATATATATATATATATATATTATAACTTTATAAAAATGGTATAAAAATTATATAACTATTATTTTTAAAATAATAATTTATACAGTTATTTTAAAATAATTTATTTATTAAATAAATAGGTATTTTTTTGTTAAAATATAAACATCTTCAATTAAAAATAAAAAAGTTACCAAATTATTCTTAAACAATAATTATCGGTATATCTTAAAGTCAAGTAATGTTTCTACATATTTTTATTTTAGAATTAAATATGTTTTTAATTTCTTAATTTTCAATTAAAATTAAAATTAGAATTAGTTTATTTTCGAAACTTTAAATTAATTTAGTCTTTTAAATTTAGAAATGTATAAATTTAATCATTTTAACCAAATTTTAAATTTTATTAAATTTTATTGACATTTCAAACACATTCTCATTTCAATGTTAAGTCAAATAATATTTTAAAATGCTTTCAATAAAAAATTTTCAATAAAAAATAAAAAATAAAAACATATTTAATCTTTTAAAAAGACCGAATGTATTTTTAAATAACTCTTAAACTTTTATAATTGAAAATTGTAAATTTAGTAACAATTATATCTATCTATATATATATATATATATTGTTTTTTTCAACCTTAAAATCACATTTATTTAAGACATGAAATCTTGCTTTGATAACACCATATAGTGACCCCACGCAATTAATTGAAAATGGATCACTGGTCCACCAATACCAGACCCTCATTAAGGATTGGGGTCAAATGAATTTCCGCTATAGTTTCTCCACTCTCATTTTATCATATTTTTATTTTAATATTAAAATTCTTTTATAATTCGCTCTCACCATTTTTTATTTGGGCGGTCAAAACTGGTTTTAAAATAATTAATTTTGTTTGGATGTAATAAAAAAAATTAGTTTTTAACTATAAAACAGTAGAAAAGAAATTGATAGAAAATAATAACATGGAACAAATATTTAAATTCACAAAGCAACTTATTTTGTATGTTTTTTATGATTGTAAATTATTACTTTAAACCTAGAGATACTATACAATCTCTTTTTTTTTCTTTTTTATATAAAATACAATTAATTTTCTTCTACTTTTATAAAATATATATATATATATATATATATATATATATATATATATATGTATGTATGTATAAAGGGATACAAATATTTGGACAACTTTGATAAATGGTTTATACCATGAACAACTTAAAAAAAAACAATTTTACTTTAAAATAGATATGTTAAATAAATTATGTTTCTATTTTAATTAAATCAATAATAACTAAGGTGAGTTGAACAATATTATTGAAATGAAAATTAAGCTTATAATGAAATTACTAATATCAAATAAGGTATAGTTCATATTTGAATTCAGGTTGGAGTCATCCCAAACAACAGAATTATGATCGGGAGAACTATATTTGAATCAGATAAAAAACATTCTAAATAATTATAAAATAAAATTGAAAAGTTTATAATTTAAAATAATGAAGTAAAATATTGTATAAAAACAAAATGTATGATAAAAGATTTATTATTTGTGTATAAAAACAAATAATGTCAGAAAAAGTGGTTGAAAAGGTGATTCTAAAACACAAAAACTAAATGATGCAGAAGCCATCTGGCACAGAGGTGGTGTTATGGTTTAAAGTTGAAAAAGATGAGTGGGTAGGGATGATCACCCACGTGATAATTAAATGGCACAACGTAGAGAAACATGACATTAATGAGGGATAGACATTGGATGGCCATGGAAACACGCATCACAAAACAAAGACAACAACAAAAGACATCAAAAGATCTATGCCAGTAGACAGCAACTGCCACACGAACTTCCTATGGTTTTCGTTCTTCAGTTCAGCAGTTCCCATCACCAACCCATTTTTTCTTCTTTTTTTTCTCATCATAATATTTATTTCCACTTCTCTTTTCTCTAATTAAGTTGAGTCAGAGATGTCGGTTACATCCAAACTACTAAATTAGACAGGTTTAAATTATTTTTAAGCATAAAATTACAAATTATTAGGAGTTTTTTTGAGATTTTTGGAAGAGTTTCAAAAGTTTTTAAAAGGGAAAATTCATTCTTTTTATCATTTTAGTGTTAAAAGTACATAAAACTGCTTTTGACGTTTACATATAAATCTTACATACTAACCACTTATGTTTTTTTTTTTTTTTTTATTTAAGCTAATGAGTAAAATAGTTCATGTGCTAATTATATTAAAAAAACTGCATTGTTATCTCAACATAAATTATATTATGCAACAACAAAGTTTGTAAATATTTATAACAATCATCTTAGCAATCATACACATAACTTTTATTAATTGATTATTTATAATTTTTTATCGTGAATACATAACTGTTTACAAAAGAAATTGGAAAAATATAAAATAGAAGAATATTTTTTCTATTGACCGAAAATATAAATTGGAAAACGCATAATTTTGTTTGAGATGCATATTGTAAAATTTTCGGTATACGAGTGATAATACTACATAATACAAGTAGTTTGATCTATACTAGAATGTTATTTTGGATCTAGAAAAAGATAAATTTATAACTTATCTTGTAGATTACTTTAACTACTTCAGTTTGCTTCATGTTAGATAATTTTTGACAATTAATGATAGCTTTTTATGGTTATTTTATGATATGACAGGGAAAGATAGTAATATTTTTTTTTTTTATTTTACTATCATGTATGTGTGTTTTTAGCTCAAGAAATTAAGAGAGAAAATGAAAACTTTTTTTTAATTAGAAAAAATAATTTATACATAAAAAATCTAATTTGGCACCTTTAATTTTTTTGTTCAACACCACCACACACACTCTCCAAAACAAGGATTTAACCCCAAATTCTTACAACAATCTATTATAAGAGTATAAAAAAAAAAGTCAAATACAAGATTAAAGTCTCTTTCATTTGGGGTGACTAAAACCATGAACTTAGAGTCCACTATATAGCCACTGTTACCACGCCATTGCTTATTTTAGGCGATGTGAGACTTTTCAAGATTTATTACTTTCATCAACTCAACAATTTCCATTGATTAAAATAAATACAGCTTCATTGCCTATAAAGAGTGTACTCACTTGGATTTAAACCACTCCAAGAATTTCCTTTCAGTGCACACCTACAATTATGCTAACCAATTCTCGTGTAATCACCAAACCCTGCATCAATATTAGCCAATGCCTATACAATATCATCACCACACACCTTGCATCAATGCTAACCAATGTCAGTCTATAGTCACCACACACCCTACATCAATAATAGTCAATGTCCATGTATAATTATCAAACACCTTGAATGAATACTAACCAATGCATGTATATTATCACATCACACTTGCATCAATATTAGCCAATGCCTCTGTATAATTACCACTAGAAGATGCATCCTAACATTCACAATCTGCCCTACCAGAAGCTACCATGTGTCACAATCCTTTACTTTCAAATATGATAAACTAGGAGATACCACGTGTCACAATCCTCCATCTTCAAATTTGACCAACCTGGAGATGCCATGTGTCACAATCTTACACTCTCAAATTTGACCAACTAGAAGCTTCCACATCATTTCCATCTTAAAGCAGATCCAGCAACATTCCTCCCTACAACTTGTTGGTAACTGTTGCAAGCTTCGCATGTCACCGCGCCAACAACCCACGATGCAATAGCACCGGAGATTGCACATCAGAAGAAGCGCATCGCTCCATCAAGCAAGTAGTGCGAACCTCTCTACACCGCATGCATCACCGAAAATCTTTACAATACACAGACCACAACATCTATGAAAATCCAAATAGAACACATGTAAGCCTAGATCCACCGATGTAATATAGTTGATGATTACATAATTTTTTTGGTAATCAGTGTTATATGTTGTTGTTATATCTCTATTTTGCCTTAGTGCATAAGCTCTTGATGCCACTCTGATGGGAAGAAATGCGTCATCAAGAAGAATACCAATGCTTTTACCCTTGAGAATTACTTTACCAATAAAGAAAACAGTCAACACAAGAATATGATGTGAAAACTCCAAAATCGGAGAAAAATCACAACTGTTGTCTAATGACAATTAGATAATAACACTATATGAAAAATTTTACAACACAAAATTCTCTTATACCATTTGACCCCAAGTGCATCCACACCCTCTAAAGTAAAATTTTAACACAATCCTTAAAACACCCTCTGACAAGAAAAGTTATATAAATTTAAATATCCTTTTATTTGGGATAATTAAAATCATGAACTTGGAATCCATTATATAATCACTATCAATCATGCCATTATTATCCCAAATGACGTGAGACTTTCCAAAATATATTATTTTCGTCAATTCAACACAAAATTCATGACATGTTTCATTATTTAACAATACTTAAAATAGTAGGTAAAAGTATTCATAATATATATATATGAAAATTTATTAATAAATATTGCTACAAGTTATTTTGTTTATTGTTGTCACATTCTTTATAGACTCGTCCACAAAATTAATATTTCTTGTATTTTTTTATTTCATAAAATTAACATTATCTTTGTAACGACAGCAAAAAGAACTATATTGTCATCATCAACTTTAAATACTGTGCCAAATGCATGCTTTGAAAAAACAAGAGAAGAAGATTTAAGCAATATCGTAAGTAACACAGCCATTTGTATTTAGTGAGTGATCGAAACTGAATCCTATTCGTAAATAATTGAATCTTCTACGACTATGAACAATAATAGCCAAAATAATGTCGTTGAAAAAGTTGAATAAATGCAAGTACATGCTTCAAAAGTGAATTATGAACGTGTAAAAATTACAAATGGAATATAGGGTAGATACAATAACGTTTGAAAGAAATGAACAAGAAAATGTTTGTATGAAATGAATGATGGATAAATAGATAGGATAAAAAAAACAAGATAGCAGTTCATTAATTCATTGGTCGGCAAAATGCAGAACAGCTGAAGCTTCTAAGGTACAAAAATGGAAATAACTCTGCTCATGCAACGATGCCACAATTCCATTCACATAAAATGTTGTCGGCAACTTCAAAATCTGAGACATATCCTTTTTTAAAAACTCCAAACCACCATTTTACACATTTCCAAAAAATAATTAAAATATTAAAAATTTTACGTATCTTGTTTCTAATATTTTATTCAAGGATGGAACGGTAAATATTAATTATTGCGTGAAGTTCGATGAGTAAATTTATTCTATAATATATATTTATAATATATATTGTGTCCAGGTTTACTTATTTCTAGTTCATCCTTTACATAATAACTTTTTCTAAAAGATTAACAGTTATTTTTACATATTTTTTTAAAATTATTTTAATAGTTATTTCTTTTCTTTCTTTCATCCATCAACATATACTTTTTCTTTTTTTTTTCTTTTTCATTTTATTTTGAATAAATATAACTATATTTTATATTTAAAAAATATGTATGTCTGTATTTACGTTAGTATAGATAAAGAAAATTCTCTTTTGTGTCCACAATTATTATTTCTATTTTACCCTTTATAATAAATTATTTATTATTTTTAAAATAACAATTATTTTTATATGTTTTTATAAAATTATCCTAACAATTATGTTCTTTTTTTTTCTCTATTCATTAGCAAGTTTTTATTTTCTTTTCTCCATTCATTCTACTTTGCTCTTAGTAAATATTGTTTTGCTTTCTATATTAACTTAAATAACATTATAATATTATCGCCAACTACTATAATATCATACATATTTAAAAATGTGTACACACAGGCGTGACAGTTCCACCGTTCCTCCACTTGCTTCTACAACTCCACCAACTTTGCAAGAGTCATCCTATTAGGAGCTATTAACACCGGTCTTACTTCAAGTGTCGAGTTAATAGTGAACTCCACATCTCTTTTAGGTGGTAATCCTAGCACCTATTTCGAAAAACGTTTAGAAACTCTTCCACAACTGAGATCCCTTGCGTATGCTCTTCACTTGCCTTTGTCAGACAACTCCGAACACATAACACTCGACCTCCACTTTTCAGTTTGATCCACACTCGATAACCACTAACTTACCCTCTTGACTCAAAGAAAATCACTTCCTTAGATACCACAACCCGATAAGGACGAGATTGAAAAACAATCAATTCACCCTTGAGATTATGTTCCAACCTTGCAAAAGAAACATTTTATATTGACTTTGAATTTGGATCCTATGATCATCACTAGACATGCCATACACTCGAGCAGTCTTTAGTTGGTCAAAACTGTAGCAAAATGATAATTGGCATCATTATGTTTTTATTTTTTTGTTTACTTTTATCTTTTATTGTTATTTTATTATTATCTTTTTAGATATTTCAGGTTTTATTTAATAAATTTAGAAAAGATAAATATTTGGTTTATATTTTACATATAAGTGGAAATCTTAGGAATTTAAGAATATTATCAACATAATCAGTGAAAATTACTCAATATTAAAATAATATATGAACAAAATCAGTTATTCACCGAATTGGTTTCTTTAATTACAAATCATAAGATTTGAAAAATATATCAAAGATATAGAATATCTGAAGATTAAAAGATATACATTAAAGATTATTTATTACCATTTATTCAAGTCAAGTATGCAAATTTTAAGTATTTAGTTTCATCTTTAAACCTATGTTGATCACATACTAAATGAAAGAAAATACAACTTTATTTAATTACTCGATAATATAGATTTCGACAAATTAATTTATGTTTAAGTCTCATAAATTTTTTTTAATATGAATATTAATAATTAAAACACGGATACGATACGTGGATATAACATATATCCGATATGCTTGTTTTTATTTTGAAAATAATATAATACAATATATAATATATGTATATTTAAAAAGTTCAATAATTTTTAAAAGTATTATAAATATATGATTATTATTGTATTTTAAATTAAAATAATATATATTAAAATTATTAACATAAAAAGTTATAAATTATTATCATTATAAAATTATTACGTCATAAAAGTATTAGTGTTTTATAAATTTTAGATATTTTATTACTAAATAAAATAAAATATCCTAAAAAATCAAACATATTGAATATTGTTATCCAAATTAAAATATCAATGTATCATATATTAAAATAAAAAATAAATAAACAGGAGGGTGTTAGGTCATTGCTACTAACCGCTTATTTATTATTTAAATCCCAATTTTTTCATTTTAACCTTTTTACAAAAACATTACTAATAAAGAAAAACCGTTATGCTATTTAGAAAAAAATAACATAGCGTCAACAAGTTTCTGATTTTGTTAATTTTCATTTCAAAGAGTATAATATTCTAAAAAGAACTCTTTGTCATTTTCTTTAGTACGGAAAGTTATATTCATATATTGATTAGGGATGTGAATTTAAAATACACAACGAGAAGTTTCCATTGTGCTAAAATTCTTTCGAAAAAGAAAATGAGTTACACAATAAAAGCCTGTGTTTATTGTGTTAATTTATTTCAAAAAGAGAAGGCAACGCTTGCTTGTTTTGGGTTGAATTTTCTCCAGAAAAAAAAATACAATAACAAAATTTCATTCCGTAATAAAATTTCAATAAATGGAAGAATTTTTTGGTGTCGTTATTTAATTTTTTTTAAATACAATCTAGAAAAAGGAACCACAAGAAGATTTTATTTGATAGCCTTGAAAAGGTATCCTTAAGAAAATATGAAAATATTATTTTTCCTTTTATAAAGTAATTTAAGGTGTCAATACAACTTTTTCCTACACTTCCATACATTTTATTTATCTTTATCTTATTTCTCTTCTCTTTTTTTTTTTCTCTTCCATTATTAGTCCACCTTTTTTCTTTTATTCTTCTTCCACCTCTACCAATGTCTCCATCCTTCCCTTTCACTTAAGTCTCTTTCTCCACTCACTAATCACTTTCTTCGTCTTCCACGACTCTTCTCCCTCCCTCACTCTTTACCTTCTTCTTCTTCAAAAAAGAAATATATTTTGAATTTTTTAATTTGGATTGCACTTTTTATTTTGCATTTTGGAATGTATAATAGAATATATTTTTGATTTTGTATTCCAGAATATACATTTTGAAATAAAAATTTTGAATTCCAAATTTTACATTTCAAAATACAAAATTTGTATTTTAAATTGGACGTTTCGAAATATAGTCTTTTGATTTCGGAATGTATAATCCATAATACAACTTTTTTCATTATGTAATATCTTGATTATATAATTATATTGTACATTCTGAAACTTAAAATGAAAAGAGGATAAAATTGAAATTTTCAAGTATATATTGGTGCAGAAAGAAGCCACTAAGAAAGAGTTTGTATCTAAAAATGTATTGAATAAGAGAAGAGAATGGGCTAGGCCCAATCTTTGAAGTATGATGACCAGCCCTTTTGATCCAGCCTAATAAATAGCAAAAATAGTTTTTGAGGTAATTTAAGAACTAAAACTAACAAGATTCTGTAAAATAAATCATATTATCTATAAGGTGAAAGTTATAAAGACAAGTGTTTATTATTTATTTACTAAAGATTAAATTATATAAATTAAAATTCGAAAGCACAGAAGAATTTAGCAACAAATTTAGCGTCTTATTGAGAAATGTGCTTTATTGAAAACTGCATGGATAGAATTTAATAATAGAATGTAATTATGTGAAAATATTTTTTTAATAAAAAACTGACCACGTCTAACAAATTTCTGACTTGGATAGATCGTTTATCCTTTTTGTAATTTGCTAAAATTAAATAAAATATCTGTTAAAATATATAGATCTAAATCTAAATTTTATTGAGAAAAAAGAGCTCGTGTCTTACTAAGCAGATAAAAAGATATGTTAAAATAAAAATAATAATAATAATTAATTTTTTTTCACAAGTATATTACCTTTAGAACCAATGGATAAATTTAAAAAAGAAATATTTATAATAAATATAGTCTTTCCTCAAGATTATGTGATAAGGATAAAAGTTGTTCTATAAGGTAAACTTGTAAGTTCCTAAAACGTGAAGAGTTTCTACATTTTTTTCCTATTTAGTAAAAATTGAATAAAGTATTTGTTAAAATATGTAAATCATTAAAATAGTTTTTGTCATATTCATATAAAATATATGTTAAATAATACAAAAAATTAATTGAATAATTCTTTTTCAAAAATATATATTATCTTTAGAATAAATGGATAATTTTACATAAAAGATATAAGAGGAAAAAATAATATATAAAGAAACACTAAAAAATATCTCATTAAAAATTGTTAGTCATTATAGTGACAAATTCATATACGAATTTACAAAATAAAAAATTATTAGTCACTAAAATAATCTCTATTATGAACAAAAAGATATAATTGGTCGCTAAATTTATCACTAATTAATTAGAGATTAATTTAAAAATCAATTCCTTTTGATAGCAAAATCCTTAGTAGTTAATGTTTAGTGACCAATTTTTTTTTTTTGTGGCTAAAATCTTGGTAGCTAAATTTTAGAAACTAATTTAGAGACAAATTATAATTTTTTATTCATAATAGTGACTATTTTAGTAACCAATAATTTATTATGTTTTAAATTGGTATCTAAATTGGTTACTATATTGACTAACAATTTTTGATTACTAAAATTTGTTGTTAATGGAACATTTTCTTGTAGTGAAATATGTTCTATAAAAAAAATAATTTGTAGAATTATTTTAATTTGTTGAGAAAATTATTCACAAATTATTAATTTATAAATAAATTAACAATAATGATTTTATTTCTTTGATAAATATTGTTGAAAAAATTCATTTAAGAAGCACACCTTAAATGTGAGATCGTAGAAAATGGTCTAAGAGTAGTGGTAGTTTAAAAAGATGATACTATAATAATTTACTAATAAAATGTTGAAACTATGAATAGGTTTTATATTAAAAGAAGTTCATTTTATAAAAATCACTGTCTCTCTAAATTGCTCATCCACCTTCTTTGTGGATATTTGAAATCAGTATTTTCTAGGGGGTATAGTGTCGAGCGCCACCCTATTTTCATGGTCTAAGTTATTCCGGAAAATTGAATTATTGTTTCGTTAACCATTGGATCGAGCTGCAAGATTGAGAGGTGGTTCTAGATACATGATTTTCCATTTTGATCGTTGGGGTCCTTAATTAGAGGTTGTGGGTAGAATAATGTATCTCACAATTTTAATGTATTTAATAGAAACATGGTAATTTAATGTTATGCAAATGTGATGGAAAATGAATGATAAATTTTTAAATGTAATTTGAAATAAGTAGTAGGTGAATTAAGTTATAAGATAAGTTTAGATTGAGGTAAAATTGTATAGGTATGATATGGTGTGATGATGTAAGACTATATGAGAATGTGATGAATGAGCTAGGTGTGATATATTATTCTTTGGCTACTTTCTTGTAATTATTCTTACTACATTGGTAATGTTTATTGTGATGTTTAATGTTGAATGAGTTCTTATTAGATATGTATATGTACATGTATGAATGTTAGGAATGTTTAATTGTGAATGAAGTGATATGGAATTGGAGATGTTTATGGAATGGCTTTCAATGGAGAAACCATTTCACTCTTGTGTTTGGTATATTGAGAAAGGGCTCAAAAGGATATTATCCAGATTATGCTAGGTATTCCAGCTCATATAGAGTAGGATATTTAGTCATGAGAGTCGATGGAGGTTCATATGACGGAAAATAGGTTTGAATAGGAATCTTTTTCGGTGAAAGTAAGTGAGCTAACCTTGCTATTAGGAATTGCTGGTAGAGCCATGACCTTATGAGTCTAAATGATATCGATATCTTTATAGCAGGGCATAATCTCTAGGTCACACCTAATATGTATAATCTTCCAGAGGTAGATGCTATTGAGTCTTTATAGGTGTGCTTGCTTGTTTTAACCATTTTGAACTATTTATAAGTCTTTTCTCCCTCTTCGATTTCAAAACCCTCCTCGACAAGCCTCACAAGAACATCATAAGGATGCTTAAAGGGAAGCCCTTTCGCAAGCCCGACATCTCCGTCACCATTTAAGACCTACTCGAGAAGACCAATAGCAAGGGCAAAGAGCTCAACCAATGTTACCAGCAATCCTTTTTCTCCATTATTATTCAAATTTCTTCCTCCTCTTTAAATGGGTGTTTCTGGTTATGGGTGTTTGAGGTGAAGGAGAAGACAACAATGTGATTTATGATATTTTGTGAATTGTGAATTAGGAATTAGGGTTTCTGATTTTGCGCAAAATTTTGCGAATTGTGAATTAGGTTTCAGATTTTGGGAATTGCAATCGGGGTTTCTAATTTTGCACATGATTTGGAAATTGCAAATTGGGGTTTTTGATTTTGCGATATGTGAATCAGAGTTTTTGATTTCACTAGGGACGATTGTCAAGGGGGCGGCAAACCATCCCGCCAGCCTATAATGTCCTAGCCGGAAATTACTTATTTAAAATAAAATAAACTAAATATAATGAAAACAACCTCATTTATTCTCAAAGTCTTTCCCAAAACGCATGAAAATTTGGAAATATTTAATACAGCGCAATAAACCCAAAAAAACATAATGTTCAAGTATTACAACCATGAAATAGTTATGAAGCCAATACAATAATCCATAAACTTTTAAATAAATAAAATCCAATGAAATTCCCATAGCGATTCCCCCACTCCGTCTCTAACCATATACATGCTCACCTGTATCAACATCTGCTCACATGTAACAAGTTACATGATCATCGCCAAACACACACAGATATGGTGAGCTCATTTAAATAAACAACTAAAATATGACAATAATTAAAGCATCTCAAGATAATAACACGTGTTAGCATTTTCCCTTTTCTTTAGTTCCTCATCTTTCAACCCTTAATTTAGAAGTCTATTATTTCTACACCCTTTAGTGAATCCACTTATCGATCTTTGTTGCACGAGTGTCTACTCGCCCCTCCAACCACAGGCCACCACCTGATAGTCCACACACGGGAATAAAATTGCTACAACCTTTCACTGTGACACCAAGTGGAGTTCCCTAAAATGAACAGGAGTTTGCCGTTGATCCCAGACTACCAAAACTCTATCAGATGCACTGAAGAGGGTAACCATCCGAAACTTCGTCGTACGAGCCATGATCTCGCACACTCCACTGGACTTCCTAAACCACCAGGCTACAACCTAGAGTGGCCACATGTTTACCCCAATACAAGATACACTCGTAACTGGGCCCCCAACCAAAGCATCGCATCATGAGCATCACCAAAAACTGTGTAGAAATCTTTCTCGCGCACCAACTCTACACTAAAAGCTCCTGGCGTGCCTCTCACATCGCTAGGCAGAACATGGTTCCAGACCACCTGGTGGGCATCTCACATCGCCAGGCGCCACGTGCCTTCCAGTACTCTTGCTGCTCCGCTTCCGCCTGGCGGAACCCGCCTTGTCGCCAGGCGCCATTCGCGTCCAGTGGCCACTACCACTATGTTGGGTGTGTATCGCTTGACAGCTTGCCCCGTGCCGCTAGGTGCCATACCAGTAGTGCAATGCTACTGGTTTTTGGCACATCAAACGGGTCCTAATAGACCCCAAACAATCCATACACAAATTATAGCACCAGTATAGTATTCTAGCCATAGTTCCATAGCTAGATCACTATGCACACATTTAATCATGCCAATGAATCAATTCTTCTCATTATACATACCATGTTTTCTTTCATGTACTTAATTGAAACCTGTCTTATTCCACTCAATATAATCCAAATCTTATAGTCATACAAATCAATAATTAGATATCTCATGCCACCAAGATTGTCAATATTGCACATCAACTTTAATAACAAGACTACTACCACCACGACCAATGCATAAGGGGACACACAATCCATTCATCTCACACAGATTAACCTCGCAATTACCACCAAATGGCATACATTCGAAATTACAGTTGATCACATACCACAAAACATTTAATAATAGTCCCTACACCATATTCCACTTAAAAACTTCACTTCTTTTAACCTCCTTTATTCTTTATGTAGTCACATTCATCCCCACTCTTAATTTCAATCATATACATATCAATTTACCCAAATAAGCATCCCCATGGCATGAACATAGACAACATCAAACTACCAGTTGTACTGAGGTGTCGCCTGGAGTAGGCGCCGCCAGGCGATGTGTGAAAATATGGGTTCTTTCCCAAGTTTCTCCCGCACCATTCGTGGCTTCAAACACCCCAATTATATTACCAACATTTGTACTGCCATGGTTTCACGTGCACACATCATGCATGGTTCATAACTTCTCCCTTTTAACATCCTTTCACCAAAATAGCACGCTCATCACAAACATAGATCATGCTTATTCATTTTCAACTCCCATATGAACCATAGAGCACCCATTTACTAAATCCATTACACATTTTTAATCCAATTTATGAATGGTTACATCACACGAGTCCATGCTAGTTTATTTCCATACCATTTTCATGCAAGAAATCCATCAAATCAATCTAACACAATATTTCATCATCTCAAATCCCATAGAACCCTAACCCCACATGGAATCCCAATTCATACCAATTTCACATACCATTCAACTCAGCCAATTTTCCACATTCAATGCATATATGCATACATACAAAATTAATTTCAACATCACAATTATCACAAAAATCACCACAAACCATGAACATGTTAAATCAAAAAGCGTCGCCTGGCGGGCCACGCTTAGCCGCGAGGCGGTTCAAGGGGAAACCCAGAAAATAGGGCCTAAACACATGTGTCGCCTGGCGGTGCATGAGCTTCCGCCAAGCAGTTTTTGGAAAAATCCAAAAACGCGAAGAAAAACGAGGAGGGGAAAGGTTCTACACTTCAAGCATGATCCAGAACACATATCATACGATAGCAGAATTATAACACGCAACAAGAACTCCCCTAACCTGGATTCCTAGCTTAAAAGTTGCAACATCTTGAGTTCTCCTTGGTTCTTCCACAATTCCACCCTCCTTCTCACAATTTCTTCTATTCTCCTATGCAATATACCCTCTGCTCACAGTGCACACGAATAGCAGTCCAAAAACCATTCTCTCTCCCTCATAATAGACCCTTTTTCTATCCCTTAATGGTGATTAATGGTAGAAAACGAAAATTACAATAAAGTTGATTTTAATTACCATTCAATGGCTATTTCATGATAGTTTACAAGTAATTTCATGTTGAGGTTCAGAGATGAGGCCACAGAGCAAGTAATTTTCGAGAGGAGAATCTTAAAAAAGTTTTTTTTTTCAAATAACGTAGAGTTGGCAAGAGAAGGTGAGTCCATAAGGTTAGGGCTTGGGAGATGGTAGTGCATGTGTAAGCAAGAATGATTAAGTAATGATAAGGGTCTACCCTCAAGCAGTGTTTTAAGGATTAAAGGTGCAAAACACTTATGGAAGGTTGTAGGATAAACTAAAGAAGGTAATGACCTAAAAGTGTATGTAAAGCAGATTCATCTTTTAGTGTAAAAGGTTAAGCTGATGAAGAACATTGGAAGACCAACCGAGTAGGGTGGTGTGTTATCAAGAGAGATTTTTTTTTCAAGTAAGTTTATTGTTGAAGAAAACTTAGAAGGAGTTGTAAGAAGGTAAATAAGTGTTTTGTTTTACGTAAATGGTGTAATTTAGTTACGTTATTATGAAAATGGATAACTTTTCAAAGATTTGGGGATGTCATGCCAATATGGCATGACTTCATTTGGAAGAAGTCCCACCAACTGGTCATGACCCATGCAATTAATTGGTTGGTTATTTTATTTTTTTTGAAATTGAAGTCGTGGGACCGGTGTACGATTTCAAAATTGAAGTCGTCAAAACTTGACAAGAATTCTAGGTGATAAGAAATCAAGCATGACTTATGCTTATCAAGGGGAAGTTGTGCTAGTAGAACACGATTTTAATATTTTGTGAGTTGTTTATGCGACTAATTGGTTGGTTAGCTTTTTTTTTTAATTGAAGTTGTGGGACTATTGTACGATTTCATTATAAAATGGTTTTTGAAGAAGTTGTCAAAGTTTGATACGAATTCTGGGTGATGAAAAAGTTGTTTTAGCTTGCAACGACTTCATTTAAGATTGATTTCCATCAAAGTTGTGTGATGGTTACATGACTCCCTTTTTGTAGTATTTGGCCTGAAGTCGTGGGAGATAAAATAGTTATCCTATAAAAGTGAATGCAAAGTTCATCCTACAAACATGTTTTGTGGAATTGATTTCACTACACCGTTTTTACTTTAGACCATACTGAACTAGTCCACATGTATAAATTTGTTGTGTAAACATAAAAAATGCTACAAATATATAAGTGTGACTTAAAATTACTAAAGACCACATTTTATAAACTGTTGATTATTTAAGCAACATTTTTCATACCTATAAATTAGGTAACAATGATATGACGACAACGAAAAATCCAAGCGTAAAATAGGAATAAACCACCATTTTTTATTGTTGGTTATATTGTGAGTTTTATTTGCCTTAAACTTGGAAAGCATACCAAAATGTTGCCTATTTGTTTTTTAAGCAGTATGATAGAAAATGTTGATAGTTATAAGTAATAATTGTTAAAATGAAGATAATTTAGATCACATTTTTAAAATTGTGGTAATTTAATTAAATATTTTAAAATTACCATCATATGACCTAGTACTAATTGAATTTTTGTAAGGTACATCAATTGTCTCCTCATGGAGGGTAGATAAATCTAGTCACAGTCAACGCTTTGATCGCTACAGTCTTAAGTAAAAAAAATTGTACTCTAACTATTAACTATAACTTTTTTGATTTAATGATAAATACTCGATCTAATAATTAGTATCAAAACTAATATTATGACATTAAATAATTATGTTATAAATAACTTAAAAATGTGATTTATTACTTTTTTTTTTCTAAAGGTAAGAAGAATCGCTTATATCTAAGGTTACAATTTTTTTATTTTAAGTATCATTTTTAAGTTATGGTTTAAATTAAAAAAATAGTGTTTTAACTATATATATATATATATATATATATATATATATATATATATATATATATATATA
>Ga0214542_1008463_pt1 | contig 16929 bp, 12 predicted proteins | sample CNSS1metaG_FD_160096 | JGI IMG/M metagenome (GOLD analysis project Ga0214542, IMG submission 160096) | Root nodule microbial communities from cowpea collected in UCLA plant growth center, Los Angeles, California, USA - CNSS1 | ecosystem: Host-associated > Plants > Roots > Nodule | place: USA... | reverse complement strand
TCGTTGTCGTCAGCATTACGGGTGATTTCGCCGTCGGTCTTGACGTCGATGCCCTTGATCGCCGGAATATCGACCGGCGACGGCAGGTAGTCGACGACGGCGTCGAGCAGCGGCTGAACGCCCTTGTTCTTGAAGGCGGTGCCGCAGAACATCGGGTGGAACTTCACGTCGATCGTGCCGCGACGAACCAGTTCACGGATCTTGTCGTTGTCCGGATAGGTGCCTTCGAGATAGGCTTCCATTGCCGCTTCGTCGATCTCGACAACCGTCTCGATCAGCTTCTCGCGGTATTCTTCAGCCTTTTCCTTCAGGTCGGCCGGGATTTCGACGACATCCCACTGGGCGCCGAGCGACTCGTCGCGCCAGACGAGGGCGTTCATCTCGATCAGGTCGACGACGCCCTTGAACTCGCTTTCGGCGCCGATCGGCAGTTGCATGACAACCGGGATTGCACCAAGGCGGCTCTTGATCATCTCGACGGAGCGGTAGAAGTCAGCGCCGGTCTTGTCCATCTTGTTGCAGAAGATCATGCGCGGAACATGATACTTCTCGGCCTGACGCCAGACGGTCTCCGTCTGCGGCTCAACGCCGGCGTTGGCATCGAGAAGCGCGATGGCACCGTCGAGCACGCGCAGCGAACGCTCGACTTCGATGGTGAAGTCCACGTGGCCGGGGGTGTCGATGATGTTGAAGCGGCGCATCTTGCCGTCACGGCCCTTCCAGAAGGTCGTGGTGGCTGCAGACGTGATCGTGATGCCGCGCTCCTGCTCCTGCTCCATCCAGTCCATCGTTGCGGCGCCGTCGTGAACTTCGCCGATCTTATGGGACTTGCCGGTGTAATAGAGGATGCGCTCGGTCGTCGTCGTCTTGCCGGCGTCGATATGCGCCATGATACCGAAATTTCGGTAATCTTCGATTTTATATTCGCGAGCCATGGGTGACTGCCTTTCGAGACGTGTTGCCGTTACCAGCGGTAGTGCGAGAACGCACGGTTGGCATCGGCCATCTTGTGCGTGTCTTCGCGCTTCTTCACGGCGCTGCCACGGTTGTTTGCTGCGTCCATGAGTTCGCCGCACAGGCGATCAACCATGGTCGTTTCGTTGCGCTTGCGTGCGGCCGCAATCAGCCAACGGATGGCGAGGGCCTGGCGACGCTCCGGACGGACATCGACCGGAACCTGATAGGTAGCACCACCGACGCGGCGCGAACGCACTTCGACATGCGGAGCAATGTTGTCGAGGGCGGAATGGAACACGGCAATCGGTTCCTGCTTCAGCTTCGACTGGACCGCCTCGAAGGCACCATAGACGATGCTTTCTGCGACGGACTTCTTACCGTCCAGCATGATTGCGTTCATAAACTTCGTGACAACCAGATCACCGAACTTCGGATCCGGGTTGATCTCACGCTTTTCTGCTCTATGGCGTCGGGACATACTTTTCGTCTCTCAACTTTAAATCTTCTGACCAGCGAAATGGCGCCGGTTGCGATGTTATTTCGGACGCTTCGCGCCGTACTTGGAGCGGCGCTGCTTGCGGTTCTTCACACCCTGCGTATCGAGAACGCCGCGGATGATGTGGTAACGAACACCCGGAAGGTCCTTCACGCGGCCGCCGCGGATCATGACCACGGAGTGCTCCTGAAGGTTGTGACCTTCACCCGGAATGTAGCCGATCACTTCGAAGCCGTTCGTCAGGCGGATCTTGGCGACCTTACGGAGAGCCGAGTTCGGCTTCTTCGGGGTCGTCGTGTAGACGCGGGTGCAAACGCCGCGCTTCTGCGGGTTTTCCTGCAGGGCAGGAACCTTGTTGCGCTTTACCTGCGCCTGACGCGGATTGCGGATCAGCTGGTTTACGGTAGGCATCTAACCATCCCTTACAAAAACTTATCTCGTTACCCTTGCGGGCGGATCGTTTGCCGTCGCCGGCGGTATCGAACGCCTGTGAAATGCGCAAAACGAGGGCCGATCCGCCTTTTCGCAGATGGCCCCAACAAAAGCAGAGGACGCACTATCTCGTGCGTCTTGCGTGCAGCATTGTGTCGTCAGCGTGCGTTTTGAACCTTGTTTGAGGCGAACTCCAGAACGCGCCGTTCCGAACCAGCCAGCCTCACATGGGCTCTGATGCGGCGGGGTGTACTGATTTCGGCGCGATCCGTCAAGGGCAATTAGGAAATATTCTCGGCTTTGCAGCTCTGATATGCCCGGAAAACAAGGCTTTGCGGCGCAACCGGCGCTTCAAACGCAACCAGCGGCCCTTTCCTTTGCGCCATCATCGTCGCCGTTTAAGGAATCAGCAACCTCTTTCTGCCGTTTTTCCACGGTCGCGACTCAGGCTCGTGCAAAGCTTCCCCCCTTCTCTCGCGTCGATCGCCGCAGCTTTCCTCAAGCGGGTTCCGCTTTCGCGAAATATGCAGTAGAGCAGGATGAGGCAAAGTGTGTCCGGTTTCCCCGCATCCCGCGTCTAAATTCATGAGAAACGATCGCGTCAGCGATTTCGGTCCTTCGACCCTAGAATCATCGCGATCCTCCGTTATTATTGCCTGAAGAGGATGTTCCATGCCCGTCACACCGGATAACGACAACGCACCAGACGAACCGCTGGTCTTCATCATCATCGGCAAGGCCTATGAAGCTGACGGAGACAAAGAGGGCGTCGACATTCACGTAATGCTCCGGGCGCCGGACGACGATACCGCCGTGCGGGAGGCGCTGAACGCACTTGCCGAGGAGGGCTTTCTCGAAGCCGATCTCGACCAGATCGGAACCTTGACCGGCATCCCGGACGAGGAGCCGCACGCTTCGGCCTATCAGGGCGCTCTCGAAGGGGAAGTCGCGATCATCCGTTTCAGCTGACGGCCGCTCCGCCAAACAGAAAAGTCCAAAGCAAAAAGAGAGAAGCCGCCCGGAGAGATCCGGGCGGCTTCTTCATTGATCGAGAGGGTGCCACGTGTCAGGCACCCTTCCCTTTTCTTATTCCGCAGCGGCGTGATCGTCCGCCATGTCGGCGAGCATCGGCGTGGCTGCTTCCGCTCCGGTGCCCTTGCGACGCTCTTCGAGGATCAGCTCGTCGCGCGCTGTGGCGATACGGCGGATCTGCGTCATCGTGCCACCAGTACCGGCCGGGATGAGACGACCGACGATGACGTTTTCCTTCAACCCCTGCAGGCTGTCCGTCTTGCCGGCGACTGCAGCCTCGGTCAGGACCTTCGTGGTCTCCTGGAACGACGCGGCCGAGATGAAGGACGGCGTCTGCAGCGATGCCTTGGTGATGCCGAGCAGGACCGGCTCGCCATAGGCGGGCTTCTTGCCTTCGGCGATCAGCGCGTCGTTGACATCCTCCAGCTCGATGCGGTCGACATTGTCTCCGACGATGTAGGTCGAGTCACCGGCGTCGGTGATCTCCACCTTCTGCAGCATCTGCCGGACGATGACCTCGATGTGCTTGTCGTTGATGACAACGCCCTGCAGACGGTAGACTTCCTGGATCTCGTTGACGAGATAGGAAGCCAGCGCTTCCACGCCCTTGATCGCCAGGATGTCATGCGGCGCCGGGTTGCCGTCGAGGATGTAGTCGCCCTTTTCGATGTAGTCGCCGTCCTGAAGATGGAAGGGCTTGCCCTTCGGAATCAGGTACTCGACCGGCTCGACACCGTCTTCCGCCGGCTCGATCATGACGCGACGCTTGTTCTTGTAATCGCGACCGAAGCGAACCGTACCATCGATCTCCGCGATGATGGCGTGATCCTTCGGACGACGAGCCTCGAACAGCTCGGCAACGCGCGGCAGACCACCGGTGATGTCCTTGGTCTTGGCGCTTTCGAGCGGCGAACGGGCAAGAACGTCACCCTGGCTGACCTTCTGTCCCGGTTCGACCGAGAGGATCGCGTCGACCGAGAGCATGAAGCGGGCTTCGCCACCGCGAGCAAGCTTCGCGATGCTGCCGTTCTTGTCCTTGATGACGATCGCGGGCTTCAAGTCCGTGCCGCGCGGCGTCGAGCGCCAGTCGATAACCTGGCGCTTGGTGATGCCGGTCGACTCGTCCGTCGATTCGAGAACGGAGATACCGTCGATCACGTCTTCGAAGTGAACGGTGCCTTCCACTTCCGTCATCATCGGACGGGTGTAGGGGTCCCACTCGGCGAGGCGCTGGCCGCGCTTCACCTTGTCGCCGTCGTCGACGAAGATCTTCGAACCATAGGCCACACGCTGCGAGGAACGCTCCACGCCGCGCTCGTCCAGGATCTGGATCGCCATGTTGCGACCCATGGCAACAAGCGTGCCATCGGAATTGCGCAGCATGTTGCGGTTCTTGATCTGAACCGTGCCCTCATAGGAGGCTTCCAGGAACGACTGGTCGACCACGGTCGCGGTACCGCCGAGGTGGAAGGTACGCATGGTGAGCTGGGTGCCCGGCTCGCCGATCGACTGTGCCGCGATGACGCCGACGGCCTCGCCCATATTGACTGGCGTACCGCGGGCCAGGTCGCGACCGTAGCAGACACCGCAAACACCCGTCTGGATTTCACAGGTCAGCGCCGAACGGATGCGGACGGACTGAATGCCGGCCTTTTCGATGAGTGCGACATCGGCTTCGAGGATCATCTTGCCGGCATCGACGATGCGCTCGCCGGTGACCGGGTTGTCGATGTTGTCGAGCGCCGTACGGCCGAGGATACGCTGGCCGAGCGAGGCAACGACCTGACCGGCATCGACGATCGCCGTCATGGTGAGGCCCTTGTCGGTACCGCAATCGGTATGCGTGACGATGCAGTCCTGCGCGACGTCGACGAGACGACGCGTCAGGTAGCCCGAGTTCGCCGTCTTCAAGGCGGTGTCGGCGAGACCCTTACGGGCACCGTGGGTCGAGTTGAAGTACTCGTTCACGGTCAGGCCTTCCTTGAAGTTCGAGATGATCGGCGTCTCGATGATTTCACCCGACGGCTTGGCCATCAGGCCACGCATGCCACCGAGCTGACGCATCTGGTTCGGCGAACCACGCGCACCCGAGTGCGACATCATGTAGATCGAGTTCATCGGCTTTTGGCGACCGTTATCGTCGAACTCGACTGCCTTGATGCGCGCCATCATCTCTTCGGCGACCTTCTCGGTTGCCTTGCCCCAAGCGTCGACGACCTTGTTGTACTTCTCGCCCTGGGTGATGAGACCGTCATTGTACTGCTGCTCGTATTCCTTCACGAGCGCTTCCGTATCGCCGACGATCTTCGCCTTGGTGTCCGGAATCACCATGTCGTCCTTGCCGAACGAAATGCCGGCGCGGCAGGCATGCGAGAAGCCGAGTTGCATGATCCGGTCGCAGAAGATGACCGTGTCCTTCTGGCCGCAATGGCGGTAGACCGTGTCGATCATCTTCGAGATGTTCTTCTTGGTCATCTCCTGGTTGCAGATATCGAACGGAATGTTCGGGTTCTTCGGCAGGAGTTCGCCGATGATCATGCGACCTGGCGTCGTTTCATAGATCTTCGAAACCGGGTTGCCCTCGGCGTCGACGGTCTTGTAACGGCCGCGGATCTTGGCGTGCAGGGTGACGGCCTTCGTCTCCAGCGCATGGTGCAGTTCGCCCATGTCGGAGAAGGCCATGCCTTCGCCAGGCTCGTTCTGATTCATGATCGAGAGATAATAGAGGCCGAGAACCATGTCCTGCGACGGCACGATGATCGGTGCACCGTTTGCCGGATGCAGGATGTTGTTCGTCGACATCATCAGCACGCGCGCTTCAAGCTGAGCTTCGAGCGACAGCGGCACGTGAACGGCCATCTGGTCGCCGTCGAAGTCGGCGTTGAAGGCCGTGCAGACGAGCGGGTGCAGCTGGATCGCCTTGCCTTCGACCAGGATCGGCTCGAAGGCCTGGATGCCCAGGCGATGCAGCGTCGGCGCGCGGTTGAGGAGCACCGGATGTTCGCGGATGACCTCGTCGAGGATATCCCAGACTTCCGGCTTTTCCTTCTCGACGAGCTTCTTCGCCTGCTTGACCGTCGAGGAGTAGCCCTTAGCGTCGAGGCGGGCGTAGATGAACGGCTTGAAGAGCTCGAGCGCCATCTTCTTCGGCAGCCCGCACTGGTGGAGCTTCAGTTCCGGACCGGTCACAATGACCGAACGGCCGGAATAGTCGACGCGCTTGCCGAGCAGGTTCTGGCGGAAGCGACCCTGCTTGCCCTTCAGCATGTCGGAAAGCGACTTCAGCGGACGCTTGTTGGCGCCCGTGATGACGCGGCCGCGGCGGCCGTTATCGAACAGCGCATCCACGGATTCCTGCAGCATGCGCTTTTCGTTGCGGATGATGATGCCCGGCGCGCGCAGTTCGATCAGCCGCTTCAGGCGGTTATTACGGTTGATCACGCGACGGTAGAGATCGTTGAGGTCCGACGTCGCGAAGCGGCCGCCATCGAGCGGAACGAGCGGGCGCAGGTCCGGCGGGATCACCGGAATGACCTTCATGATCATCCATTCCGGGCGGTTGCCGGACTCCATGAAGTTCTCGACGATCTTCAGCCGCTTCATCAGCTTCTTCTGCTTCAGATCCGAGCTTGTCTCGGCCATCTCCGCGCGCAGATCGCCGGCGATCTTCTCGAGATTCATCGAAGCGAGCATTTCGTAGATCGCCTCGGCGCCGATCATCGCGGTGAACTGGTCTTCACCGAATTCATCGACCGCGATCATGTACTCTTCTTCGCTCAGGAGCTGGTTCTCCTTGAGCGACGTCAAGCCAGGCTCAGTGACGATGTAGTTCTCGAAATAGAGGACCCGCTCGATATCCTTGAGAGTCATGTCGAGTAGCGTCGCGATGCGGCTCGGCAGCGACTTCAGGAACCAGATGTGGGCAACGGGCGCGGCGAGCTCGATATGGCCCATGCGCTCACGGCGAACGCGCGACAGCGTGACTTCGACGCCGCACTTTTCGCAGATGATGCCCTTGTACTTCATGCGCTTGTACTTGCCGCACAGGCACTCGTAGTCCTTGATCGGACCGAAGATGCGCGCGCAGAACAGACCGTCGCGTTCCGGCTTGAAAGTGCGGTAGTTGATCGTCTCCGGTTTCTTGATCTCACCGTAAGACCAGGAAAGAATCTTCTCCGGCGACGCAATCGAAATCCGGATGGAGTCGAAGGTCTGTGCAGGCACCTGCGGATTGAAAAGATTCATGACCTCTTGGTTCATGCCTGTCTCCTTTGAGGGCATTGAGCCCTGAGCTTGGCGAGGGTGCCGGCAAATCCCGGGCGCCGGCCCCTGCCCCATAAACAGCTAAAACCGCATCGGGTGCGGCCCTTGTTCCTGCCGTGGGCAATCAGGCTGCCCTGCGGCGGAAACGGTGCGCGCCGCCCTTCGCGGCACGCACCTGATATCGTCTTACTCCGCTGCGTCCGGCAATTGCGCCGCCGCGCCGAGATCCTCGACCTTCGAGTTCTCGAGCTCGACCGAGAGGCCCAACGAGCGCATTTCCTTGACGAGAACGTTGAAGCTCTCCGGAATGCCCGCCTCGAAGGTGTCGTCGCCGCGGACGATCGCTTCGTAGACCTTGGTGCGGCCCGCCACGTCGTCCGACTTGACCGTCAGCATTTCCTGCAGCGTGTAGGCAGCGCCGTAAGCCTCCAGCGCCCAGACCTCCATTTCGCCGAAGCGCTGACCACCGAACTGCGCCTTGCCGCCGAGTGGCTGCTGGGTGACGAGCGAGTAAGGACCGATCGAACGGGCGTGGATCTTGTCGTCGACCAAGTGGTTGAGCTTCAGCATGTAGATGTAGCCCACGGTCACCTGGCGATCGAATGCCTCACCGGTACGTCCGTCATAGAGCGTCGACTGACCGGTGACTTTGAGACCGGCCTTCTCGAGCATCTCATTGACATCGGCCTCCACTGCCCCGTCGAAGACCGGAGTGGCGATCGAGACGCCGCGACGGGTCTGCTCGGCCAGCCGAACGATCGACTCGTCGTCATACTGCTTGATCGGCTCGCCCTTCGGACCGGATCCGATGACGTCGTCGATCGTCTGCCGCAGCGGCGCGATATTGCCATTCTCCTGATAGGCGTCGAGCATGGCGCCGATCTTCCTGCCCATGCCGGCGCAGGCCCAGCCGAGATGCGTCTCGAGGATCTGGCCGACGTTCATGCGTGACGGCACGCCGAGCGGGTTCAGCACCACGTCGACATGTGTGCCGTCTTCGAGGAACGGCATGTCTTCGATCGGCACGATGCGCGACACGACACCCTTGTTGCCGTGACGGCCGGCCATCTTGTCGCCCGGCTGGATCTTGCGCTTCACGGCGACGAAGACCTTGACCATCTTCATGACGCCCGGAGGCATCTCGTCGCCGCGCTGGACCTTCTCGACCTTGTCCATGAAGCGTTGTTCAAGGCGCGACTTGGACTCGTCGTACTGGGCGCGAAGCGCTTCGATCTCGCCCTGAGCCTTTTCGTCCTCTACGGCGAACATCCACCACTGCGAGCGCGGATATTCACTGATGACGGCGTTCGAAAGCTCGGTGCCCTTCTTGAAGCCCTTCGGACCGGCAACGGCAACGTGACCACGCAGCATGTCAACCAGGCGAGCATAGACGTTGCGGTCGAGGATCGCCTGTTCGTCATCGCGGTCCTTGGCGAGGCGTTCGATTTCCTCGCGCTCGATAGCCATCGCACGCTCGTCCTTCTCCACGCCGTGGCGATTGAAGACGCGCACTTCGACGACCGTGCCGAAGGTACCCGGCGGCATGCGCATCGACGTATCGCGAACGTCGGACGCCTTCTCGCCGAAGATGGCGCGCAGGAGCTTTTCTTCCGGCGTCATCGGGCTTTCGCCCTTCGGCGTGATCTTGCCGACGAGGATATCGCCCGGCTGAACCTCGGCACCGATATAAACGATACCGGCCTCGTCCAGGTTCTTCAGCGCCTCTTCCGAAACGTTCGGAATGTCACGCGTGATTTCCTCCGGACCAAGCTTGGTGTCGCGCGCCATCACCTCGAACTCTTCGATGTGGATGGACGTGAACACGTCGTCGCGCACGATCCGCTCGGAGAGCAGAATCGAGTCTTCGTAGTTGTAGCCGTTCCAGGGCATGAAGGCGACGAGCGCGTTGCGTCCGAGCGCCAGGTCACCGAGGTCGGTCGATGGACCGTCCGCGATGATATCGCCCTTGTTGATGACGTCACCGACGGTGACCAGCGGGCGCTGGTTGACGCAGGTGTTCTGGTTCGAACGCTGGAACTTCTGCAGACGGTAGATGTCGACGCCCGACTTCGATGGATCGAGGTCTTCGGTGGCGCGGATGACGATACGCGTCGCGTCGACCTGGTCGACGACACCGCCGCGGCGAGCCGCGATGGCAGCACCGGAGTCGCGCGCGACGACCGGCTCCATGCCGGTGCCGACGAACGGAGCCTCGGCTCTGAGCAGCGGCACAGCCTGACGCTGCATGTTCGAGCCCATCAGCGCGCGGTTGGCGTCGTCGTTCTCGAGGAACGGGATGAGCGCGGCCGCGACCGAAACGAGCTGCTTCGGCGAAACGTCCATCAGGTTGATGTTGTCGCGCGGTGCCAGCATAACCTCGCCGGCGTGGCGGCAAACGACGAATTCTTCCGCGAAGGAACCATCCTCGTCGAGCACCGAGTTCGCCTGCGCGACGTGGTACTTCGCCTCTTCCATCGCCGACAGATAGACGACGTCGTTCGTCACCTTGCCGTCGACGATCTTGCGGTACGGGCTCTCGATGAAGCCGTACTTGTTGACGCGGGCGAAGGTGGCGAGCGAGTTGATGAGGCCGATGTTCGGGCCTTCCGGCGTTTCGATCGGGCAGATACGGCCGTAATGCGTCGGATGCACGTCACGGACTTCGAAGCCGGCGCGCTCACGCGTGAGACCGCCCGGGCCGAGCGCCGATAGGCGCCGCTTGTGGGTGATTTCCGAAAGCGGGTTAACCTGGTCCATGAACTGCGACAGCTGCGAGGAGCCGAAGAATTCGCGAACGGCGGCGGCAGCCGGCTTCGCGTTGATCAGGTCCTGCGGCATCACGGTGTCGATCTCGATCGAGGACATGCGTTCCTTGATCGCGCGCTCCATGCGCAGGAGACCCAGGCGATACTGGTTCTCCATCAGCTCGCCGACTGAGCGGACGCGGCGGTTGCCGAGATTGTCGATGTCGTCGATCTCGCCCTTGCCGTCGCGCAGCTCGACGAGCATCTTGACGACCGCCAGGATGTCTTCCTTGCGAAGGATGCGAACCGTATCCGGAACGTCGAGATCGAGACGCATGTTCATCTTCACGCGGCCGACGGCCGAGAGGTCGTAACGCTCCGGATCGAAGAACAGCGCGTTGAACATGGCTTCCGCCGAATCCATGGTCGGCGGCTCGCCGGGGCGCATGACGCGATAGATGTCGAAAAGCGCGTCCTGACGGTTTTCGTTCTTGTCAGCCGCAAGCGTGTTGCGGATGTAGGCGCCGACATTGATGTGGTCGATGTCGAGAACCGGGATCTCGTCGAAACCGGCCGAAAGGATGACCGGAAGCGTCTTCTCGTCGATCTCGTCGCCGGCTTCGAGATAGATCTCACCGGTCTCGAAGTTGACCACATCCTCGGCGAGATAGTTGCCGTAGAGGTCGTCGTCGGTCGCCTTCAGCGCCTTCAGGCCCTTGTCCTGCAACTGACGCAACAGGCGCGGCGTCAGCTTCTTGCCGGCCTCGACAACGACTTCGCCGGTATCGGCGTCGATCATGTCTGCGATCGCCTTCTGGCCCTTCAGCGCATCCGGCTGGAACGGCACGCGCCAGCCATCGCCGTCGCGCTGGTACTGCGACTGCGTGTAGAAGGTGGAGAGGATTTCCTCGCCGTCCATTCCGAGCGCCATCAGAAGCGACGTCACCGGAATCTTGCGGCGGCGGTCGATGCGTGCGTAGACGATGTCCTTGGCGTCGAATTCGATATCGAGCCAGGAGCCGCGATAGGGGATCACGCGTGCGGCGAAGAGCAGCTTGCCGGACGAGTGGCTCTTGCCCTTGTCGTGGTCGAAGAAGACGCCCGGCGAACGGTGCATCTGCGAAACGATGACGCGCTCGGTGCCGTTGACGATGAAGGTACCGTTGTCGGTCATGAGCGGCATGTCGCCCATGTAGACGTTCTGTTCCTTGATGTCCTTGATCGACTTCGCGCCTGTGTCCTCGTCGATATCGAACACGATGAGACGCAGCGTCACCTTGAGGGGCGCTGCATAGGTCAGGTCACGCTGGCGGCACTCTTCCACGTCGAATTTCGGCGGCTCGAATTCGTAAGACACGAACTCGAGCATCGAAGCGCCCGAGAAGTCCTTGATCGGAAATACCGACTTGAAAACGGCTTGAAGTCCCTCGTCCGGACGCCCACCCTTGGGCTCTTCCACCATGAGGAATTGGTCGTAGGATGCCTTCTGAACCTCGATGAGGTTCGGCATCTCCGCGACTTCTGGAATTTTACCAAAAAACTTGCGTACGCGCCTGCGACCGTTGAACGAAAGGGTCTGAGCCATCGTCGCTCCTTGTCAATCTTGCATCCGGGCCTGCAACAGACGGGAACCGCTGGCCAGTCGATCCCGTCGATCAATGAGTAGTTCAATCTCGTCAAGCTTTCGAAAGACGCCAGCACGGATTGCTGTGCTGTCTCCGATCGCGACCATCCTCTTGAAGAACCCATTACCCAAAAGCCGTTTTGCGACAGGCTTTTGGGTAATATGTTCCAAAAACGGTCAAAGAGAGGCGGCCGCAGGGCCACCTCCCCTTGCATATCGCCGAATTACTTGACGTCGACCTTCGCGCCAGCGTCTTCCAGCTTCTTCTTGAGGTCAGCAGCTTCCGCCTTGGAAACAGCTTCCTTGACAGCCTTCGGAGCGCCTTCGACGAGGTCCTTGGCTTCCTTGAGGCCGAGACCGGTGATGGCGCGGACTTCCTTGATGACGTTGATCTTGTTCGCGCCGGCATCCGTCAGGATGACGTCGAACTCGGTCTTCTCTTCTTCAGCGGCAGCAGCAGCACCGCCGGCAGCGCCGCCAGCGGCAGCAACGGCTACCGGAGCAGCGGCAGAAACGCCCCACTTTTCTTCGAGAAGCTTGGAAAGCTCAGCAGCTTCCAGCACGGTCAGCGAGGAGAGGTCTTCAACGATCTTTGCGAGATCAGCCATTTTACTTTTCCTTTTGTTCGGTTCGAACTGGTTTTAACTACAACAGCGAAATTCCGCCTTAGGCGGCTTCGTCCTTCTTGGCATAGGCCGAGAACACACGGGCAAGCTGGCTTGCCGGTGCTGCGACAACCGTCGCGACGCGGGTTGCCGGGGCATTGATGAGGCCCAGCAGCTTCGCGCGCAGCTCGTCGAGCGAAGGCAGGGTCGCGAGCGACTTGACACCTTCGGCGTTGAGCGTGGTTGTCCCCATGGCGCCGCCCAAGACAACGAGCTTGTCGTTGGTCTTGGCGAAATCCACGACGACCTTCGGAGCCGTTACGGGATCGGCGCTGTAAGCAATCAGCGTCTGTCCCTTGAAGAGATCGGTCATCCCTTCAGACTCCGTGCCCTGAAGAGCGATCTTGGCCAGGCGGTTTTTCGCGACTTTGACGGTGCCGCCAGCAGCGCGCATCTTTGAACGGAAGTCGTTCATCTGCGCAACTGTGACACCAGCATAGTGGGCCACGACAACCGAACCGGAAGCCTTGAAGACTTCGTTCAGCTCCGTGACGAATTCGCGTTTTTCCGCTCTTTCCACTGTCTGTCTCCAGTTGGCAGGGTTGCAATTCGCAGCCCTGCCGGGTTTGCCTTTGTCACTCGGGATCATTCTCGATCCCAAGCAACGCTTAAGGATCCTGTCCCTTGGCGTTCCCGGGAGAACCGGGTCTGACACAAGGCAAGCGAGGTTCGAACCGAATTTCGACGCCTCCGGCGTCACTTGAAACCCAGGTCTTACCCGTCTCATGCGGGCAAGGTGATTAAGGTAGAACCACCCGCAATCTCGGACAGGAACGCCGGGCCGAAGCCCGGATATTTCCGGCCTCGAAAGGCCGGAAATTCAGGTTGCGGGCCGTAGCCCTCCTGCATGTTTCCTTAAATCGGAACCGATTTAAGGATAAAAACATGCAGCAATTTCATAGCGCTACAGCGACCTTTGTGCGTCTGAAGACGCACGGCGCTGTAGTATTCATCAGGCAGCGCTGATCGTTGCCGGATCGATCTTGAGGCCGGGCCCCATGGTCGACGAAATGGCAACGCGCTTGACGTAGTTGCCCTTGGCGCCGGTCGGCTTGGCCTTGATGACGGCATCGGCGAAGGCGCGGATATTCTCTTCGAGCGCCTTGGCATCGAAAGATGCCTTGCCGACGCCGGCGTGAACGATACCGGCCTTCTCGACGCGGAACTCGACCGCGCCACCCTTCGACGCCTTGACGGCCGCGGTGACGTCCATGGTGACGGTGCCGACCTTCGGGTTCGGCATCATGCCGCGCGGGCCGAGAACCTTACCGAGACGACCGACGAGCGGCATCATGTCCGGAGTCGCGATGCAGCGATCGAAGTCGATCTTGCCGCCCTGGACGATTTCGACGAGGTCTTCCGCACCCACGACATCCGCCCCCGCAGCCTTGGCTTCGTCAGCCTTGGCGCCACGGGCGAAAACGGCAACACGGACCGAGCGGCCGGTGCCGTTCGGCAGGTTTACGACGCCGCGAACCATCTGGTCGGCGTGGCGCGGATCGACGCCAAGGTTCATCGCGACTTCGATGGTCTCGTCGAACTTGGCGGTCGCACGCTCCTTGACGATCGTCACGGCTTCGGTGAGGCCGTAGAGCTTCGCCGGATCAACGCCCTCGCGGGACTTCTGTACACGCTTTGCAATCTTCGCCATGGTCTTAGCCCGTCACTTCCAGGCCCATGGAGCGGGCGGAGCCCTCGACCATTGCCATTGCGCCTTCGATATCGGCCGCGTTGAGGTCCTTCATCTTGGCCTCAGCGATCGTGCGGATCTGAGCCTTGGAGATCGAGCCGGCCTTGGCCTTGCCCGGCGTCTTCGAGCCCGACTGGATCTTCGCCTCACGCTTCAGGAAGTAGCTGACCGGCGGCTGCTTCATGATGAAGGTGAAGGACTTGTCCTGGTAATAGGTGATGACGACCGGAATCGGCATACCCTTTTCCATTTCCTGCGTGGCGGCGTTGAACGCCTTGCAGAATTCCATGATGTTAATGCCGCGCTGACCAAGCGCAGGACCAATCGGCGGCGACGGGTTCGCCGAGCCGGCCTTGACCTGCAGCTTGAGCTGGCCTGCAACTTTCTTAGCCATTTCTCTCTGCCTCTTGCTGCCCCTTCCCGGCTAAGCCGAAAAGGGAACTCTTCAGCCGGTTGCCCGGCCACTTGCCGGTCGATCGACCGGCGGCTGCGGTTGCGTGGTGCGGATAGACCGACCCGGCTGAGACCGGACACCTCCCACGCGCATGCGGATCACTCCGCCGAGCAGACCGATCAATTCGGCCCACCCATTCTCATGAACTCGGTTCTGTCAGACCTTCTCGACCTGGCCGTATTCCAGCTCTACCGGAGTCGCGCGACCGAAAATCGACACCTCGACCTTCAAGCGCGACCGCTCCTCATCGACATCTTGAACGATGCCGTTGAAGGACGCGAACGGGCCATCCGATACACGGACCTGCTCGCCGATCTCGAACGAAACCGATGGCTTCGGCCGCTCGACGCCGTCCTGCACCTGGCCGAGAATGCGCTCGGCCTCGTAGTCCGGAATCGGAACAGGCTTGCTGTCCGTACCGAGGAAGCCAGTCACCTTCGGGGTGTTCTTGATGAGGTGATAGGCCTCATCGGTGAGGTCGGCGCGAACAAGCACATAGCCCGGGAAGAACTTCCGCTCAGCATCAACCTTGCGGCCGCGACGAACCTCTACGACCTTCTCGGTCGGAACGAGGATCTTTTCGAAGAGATGGGACAGCCCCTTCTGCTTGGCCTTCTCCTCTATCGATTCGGCGACCTTCTTCTCGAAATTCGAATAGGCGTGAACGATATACCAGCGCGCAGCCATGCTACTCTCCACCCAATCAAGCGCCAACGTTGAGGACGAGGCTCATGAGCCAGCCCATCAATTGGTCCGCACCAAAGAAGAAAGCGGCGGCAAAAGAGACCATGACGAAGACCATCAGCGTCGAGATCGTCGTCTCGCGCCGCGAAGGCCAAGTCACTTTTGACGTTTCGGAGCGCACTTGCTGCAGAAACGTGAACGGATTCGTTTTGGATGCCATAAAATGCTCACGCCATTACGGCGCGTAAAGCCGATGTTTCAGCCCCACGCACCGCGTGTCTGTTTGGACCCTACATAAAGACCGATTCAGAAAACCACAAGAGCCAATCAGTCTTTTTTGTGAATATAAAATGACGGCAGGACCGCCTCTCCGCGCATTCTGGCCGATTTCGAACACCGTGGCAAGAATGGCAGAATGGCAGGGGCAGAGGGGCTCGAACCCCCGACCTGCGGTTTTGGAGACCGCCGCTCTACCAACTGAGCTATACCCCTAGACCGCGACACCGTCCCGCAACCGGGACGCATCTGAAGTCTGCGGCTTCATATTCAGTTTGCCGGACGCTTTCAAGCGCATTTGCGACAAAAGGCGAAAAAGATGCAAGAAATTTCCCGAGCCCTGCCCTGCGATGCAATCACCTGCGCGCCAAACCTACAGCTTCACGTATTTCCGCCAATTGTGCTCCTCCTTGAAGCCGAGCACCTCGCGAATCTTCCGATTGGAGAGGAGTCCTTCGAACTCGCCGATCTCCCGCGTGAAGGGAACATTCGGATAGAACCGCTTGGCGAGCTCGCGCGAAGGCGTATTGGCCGAGACAGTATCATTAGCAGCATTGAATATTGCGAAACCGAGGCCGTCCTTCTCGACGCAGAGCTTGACGATCTGACCGAGGTCGCGCGCGTCGATGTAGCTCCAGGCGATCCGTTTGCGGATTTCCGGATGCGCGAAATAATGCGGGAAGTGCTCGTATTCGTGCGGCTCGATCACATTGCCGATCCGAAGCGCGTAAATGTCGAAGCCGGAGCGTTCCGCGAAAGCCCGCGCCGTATTCTCGTTCACCACCTTGGAGAGGCCGTAGGAGTCCATCGGATTTACGTCGTAATCCTCCTCCAGCGGGAACTGATGGAAATCCCGGTAACCCTCGGCGAAACAGACGCCGTAGGTCGTCTCGCTCGAAGCGACGATGATCTTGCGGATCCCGAGCTTCACCGCCGCCTCTATGACGTTGTAGGTGCCCATCACGTTCACCCGGAAGGTCTCGTTGTCGGGCTTGATGAGGATGCGCGGGATGGCCGCGAAGTGCACGACGGCATCGAAGGGCTGCGGCCCGCGATCAAGATCGGGAAAGTCCCGATGCATCGAAAGCGCATTGAACATCTGGCCACTGTCGGTGATGTCGGCGATCAGATTGGTGACGCCGGGGCTGTCGAGCGGCACGAGATCGACATTGTGCACCTCGTAGCCGGCCTCTACGAGATAAGGCACGGCATGCCGTCCGGCCTTGCCGGCACCGCCGGTGAAAAGAATCCGCTTCTTCATAATGCCTCCCCCAAAAGAAAACGAAACGATAGTTAGATTCTTTGCGCCTATGCGCAAGATGCGCTGCATGCGGACAGCGCCGCAAACGCCACTCACAACATTGGAATTCAACCCGCCTTTGTTACCTCACCATCGCAAGCTGTAGCGGATGTCGAATATGCTACGGGGCGCGAGCAGCGGGTCGGCAACGGCCGCGCCGAGATGAAGGTTGCCGAACTTCTGTTCGATCCCGACGCGAGTCAAACCTCTTACGCCGTCGCTCGAAAATTGCCCCTGCGCAACAAGCGCTGTTCGGGACGCAGGCGATGCAAGCTTGGCGGTTTGCGTGAGCTTAGGTTTCCGGCAGTGGTT
>Ga0214542_1008461_pt1 | contig 16934 bp, 11 predicted proteins | sample CNSS1metaG_FD_160096 | JGI IMG/M metagenome (GOLD analysis project Ga0214542, IMG submission 160096) | Root nodule microbial communities from cowpea collected in UCLA plant growth center, Los Angeles, California, USA - CNSS1 | ecosystem: Host-associated > Plants > Roots > Nodule | place: USA... | reverse complement strand
ATATATGATTGAAAACGTTGTTCTCAAAAATTCAATATTAAGCAACAGTAGTTCTATTTTTATTGTTTTAAGTTATAAGGCTTCCTGTTTTGAAATCATCCAATAATAATAACTTATAATAATCAACAAACTTGAGAACTCTATCTTTTATCATAAAAAAATATTGAGGACAGTTGTACCACTACAATAAAATTTTTAAAGAATAACTAATTCTAGTGACTACAAATTATTAGTCACTATAATGAAAAATTTAGTTACTAATTTATAAAATAAAAAATTATTTCTTATTATAATGAGTAAAAAATTATAATTGATCGCTAAATTTATTATTAATTAATTAAAAACTAATTATTTTGGTAGTCAAAACCTTTGTAGTTAATGTTTAGTGATAAAATTATAAACTAATTTCATTGGTAGCAGAAATCTTGATAGTTAAATTTTAAAGATCAATTATAATTTTTTATTCATAATAATGACTATTTTAGTAACTAATAATTTTTTATTTTGTAAAATTATTATATCAAAATTAATCACTATAGTGACTAACATTTTTTGTCACTAAATTGATTGTTTATTAGGAATTTTTGTTGTACTGCACTAAATGAGGCCAAAATATCAAAATAGTGCAATTTCTTTTCAAAATTATCCGATGCATATTTTAAAAAAAAAATCAAAAAAATAGACTAATCATGTTAAGTTTGTTCGACTTTATTGTAACTTTTACACAATTTCAATTAAAATTTAAAAATAAAAGAATTTAACGTATCAAAGTCACAGTAAGATGACATAACTTTAATTTATATCACAATACACTGAAGTTGTACTCAGTTGGTGAAGTTGTATTTAGTTGGCACGACTTGAATTGAAATTAAAAAAAAAAAAAGATTACAAGGCACTGAAGTCATATCAAGTTGGCACAACTTCATCCTAGTGAGCCAAAAAGTCGTGTCAAGTTGTAATAATCACTTCATAATGAAGTTACACCAAACTTGGACGACTCGACCATTTTTATGATTTTTTTTAGATAATTTAAAAAAGAAAAAATGATACTATGATTCTTATCTTCTATTTTGTGACGTGATTTAGTATAAGTCATTGATTATTTTAAAAAAGACAATAATACATTAGTGCACACTAAGTCACGTGGGGAGTATAAGTCACATGGGGAGTAAAGGATGAGAGTCAAAAAATAGAATTATAGTATATATTTTTTTAAAAAATTGCACCATTTAAGTACTTTTACCACCAAATAAATATTAAATTATATTTTTCATAACTTCATGTAGGTAGGATCAAAATAAATTCTACCATAGATACACACTCTAAAGATTATAACTTCCCTGCTTGCTTTCAATCAAATGGTAGAAAAAGAATCAACATATGATGGTAATAGTTTTCATTAATTTTTTTTAATATGCGGTAGGTATAAAATTTGTTTTTTATTTCCATTCTCATCAGATAATATATGTATGTATATCATAAATAGTATTCTCTTAAATATTTATTAAATAATTTTTATCAAACAAATTTAGTAAAAAATATGATGTTTTAAACAATTCATTGTAAAAAAAAAAAATACACCTTTTCTTTAGTATCAATTAACAATGAAGATATTATCATAAATTTTAAAATAATATATCTAATAAACTACTGATTTTAATAAGTTAAAACAGTAATAAATATAAAAATATTAATTATAATAGTAAATGTGTACTTATTCACTCATCCACATTCTTAATTTAAAAGATTAAATACTATTTATTCTTATATATAATAACGCCTACGAATCTGAATTTATTTTCCGTTCCTACCTCTAAAGGATAAAAGTGTTTTCTTTAAATACAATGTTAAGATATGCCAAAGAATTTTATTTTTTTTACTTCCTCCTGCAAAATTAATAAAAATAAGTTAAAATTCAATAGTTACACAAAAAATATACTAATCCTATATATTTTCCTAAGTTTCAAAAATTAAATAACTTTTAACAGTTTAATCATATGTTCCTATTATTATTTTTCTTAACTTTTTACCTTGTTGTTGTGCGTTCTAAATAAGAGAGATGTTTGAATGTTTTATTTGTTAGAGATTATAATGGAGTTGTGCTTTGGAAAATAACATGTTATTTTAGGCAAAATAATCTTGCTTTGCTTCATTGTGCACTAACTTCTTATATTCTCCCCTTTAATTATTATTTTTTATCTCCCTTGAAACGTCTTTAGTTTTACGAATTGTTTAATTGTATTTTAAATTGATGCTCTATATTTCAATCTTGTTCTCTTTACTTCAATAAAAAACAACTAATTAAACATAGCCAAGGTTTCACTTTGAAAAGAGACCTTAATTATTAAAGTTGTTATTGATAATAAAAAAGAACTAGTTGTCAAAGAATTATGATTAACTATTTGAGAATATAAATGATAAACCTAAGAAAAGTAGCTCCAATGATTCAATATTAAGTAAATTGTTCCACCAAGTAAATCTAATTAAATAAAAAAAAAAAAAATAACGCGGTGTTTGACTATAGAGAAATTCGCGAGTCACGGGTAATTAATTTGCTTTGAGGAGGCAATTAAGAAGGTATGAAAAAGAAAAGACACATTAATTAATAGAAGGAAACAGATAAGAAAGAAGAGAACTGAGTTTATAGTACTCATTACTGCTGTGAGGGTTTGATGAAAAGAAGAAACAAAAGAAGAGAGAGAGAGAGAGAGAGAGAAGAAAAGCAAAGAGGTGCTTTAGCTTTTGTTTTTGTTTCAGCTTTATTAACTTTCCTTTTGGTTTTGCACGAATGCATGGAGTGATGAGTGTTAAGATAGGAGTGTGGGGCACAATAATTTTGGCACCAATACAAAACAAAAAGAGATAACGTACTAACATTATAAATCAAACCATAATTCAATCACATTCATATAACTTTTTTAGTTTATCATTCTTCTCTGCAAACAAACATTTTCTGAATCAATCCCAGGACCCCTCTCAAACCACTCTCTTCACTGTTTCATAGACTTGGGCTACCTTTATATAAAGCATACAACATAATTTACTTGCATGTCCATTCATTATTATAATGGAAAAACTAAATTATATATATACAACACAACCTATAAATTTTCTACAATTATGACACTTCGATATCCTGGTTACTTAAAATATAAACAGTATCTACATTAGTTGTGTGTGAGAAGAAACTGCTAATAATGTATTATTTGTAATAGTGTTTGTGGTAATTTTTTTTTTAATTCAAGTGTGAGTTTAAGTTTTATATTGGATAAAAATGAGAAAATTAAGTAGATGAAAAATAAAGATTCACAAATTAGTTGTCTTGAGATTTTGAATTCAAAATCTGTGAATATCTTATATAATTAGACTCATATATCGTTGATATTAAATTTAATAAAATCATAAAAAAAGAAAGCAAATATGAGAAAGAGTCTAAACTAAACTTGCATAATGTTGCATAAGATGGATTCACTTTCGGTTTCGCGAATTAGAAAAACAAAATCCTTTTAGTTTCCTCAAATATCACGAAATGAGTTCATTTTTCATTTTATTTTCAAAAGCAAAATCAGATGTATTCACTAGAAAATAATTTAGCTTTATTGCTCTAGACATACTTGATGATCAATTACAAAAATATGTAGCCCGATTAATGCAATGTTCTGAATTTTTTTCCTGTACGGATGTTTTTGGCTTCTAAACATTAAATACGAGAAAATATTGTTTTGTCACCACATCAATCTCACAATAACCGAATTTATTTTATGAAATTATAAAGTTTTTGGAAAATAATTGTAACAGGAGATGAAATTATAGCATCAGTGAGTACACATGTTTCTCAAAGATTAGGATTTGATGTTCTTTTACTACCTTATGATGAAACTAATATACTTGACGTGAGTTAGTTTACAATGGAGTAGCTAATTTAACATTTTTTTAATTTGATTTAAAGTGTTTTGTGCATTCATTTTTAGAACAAATTTCATATACAATTCGCTTAAGTTGTGAATTAATGTCTCAAAAATTTTCAATTAACTGAATTTTTGTGTTAGTCGAATGTGATCAACAAATTGTTCTATTTCTTTTCAAAAATAATATTTTTGGTATTTTTTATCGTTAGTGATTAAATAATGGAGGAATAAAATAAAAAATAAGGTGAAGCATTACAGATAAAGTAGAGAATGACGGTGAAAAGTATACATAAATGTAAATTGCAGGAAAAGTAATTACAAAGCATAAAGAATTCATAAAAGAAATCAACAAAAAGTAAGTATTTATGACGATATATAGATTTTTTTTGTCCACCTTTTGTTATTTCAATTTTACTATTAATTACTTTAAAAATTAATTATTTTATAAATAATTGATCTTTAACTGTTATTCTAAAAATCCATTTTATCTTAAATCATTATTTTAAAAACTTATTTTGTTTATATATTTATTTTTCTAATTTTACATTTAATAAATTTTTTAAAAATTAATTAATGTGTTTTCGCTCGAATTTGTAATTGTGTTTTCAATTTGTCATTTTAATTTTATATTTGATTTACTTATTTATATTTTTTTTCCTGGTTTGATAGTTACCTAAATTAGAAAAATAAAGAAAAATACATAAACCATAATAAGTGACCTAAAATTGTCCACATTCCATCATATCTCATCATCACTACCATAATCGACGATAGTTAATTCATGTAACTTCCTTCTCCAACTAGCCTCAAATCTCAACTTCAATTACTATATCTTCAATTTCAATGTTTTCTCTATCTTGGTCATGTTTCGTTCGATTTTCCAACGTCTTATTTCAATTTTACTTATCTTACAAGTCTTCTGTCCACCTTTTGCATATTAATGTACTTCTGAATTTCCTAAATTACGTTATTTTCTTTATGAATTCAACAACATAATAAAAATCCTTTTAGAAATAATTTTTAATGTGTTAAGAGATTTGTGAGCCTCACACTTTCTCTCTAACACTATCTATATCAAAATTTAACGGTGATCACAAACAAACAGCATAATACAAATTGAAAATCAATTTAAATAGTCGAAAACAAAAAATAAATAAAATATTTTGGTTATTTGGATTTTGTTTCCCAGAATTTAACTGTTGACTTACTATCTAAATTTTCCAATTTTCCCAAACCAAAATGAAGTGTAGTACACCTCCAATGTCTTTTTTATCTTTATTATAATCAATTGTATTGATATTTTTTATATACTATTTTTTCAATTATATTGATTACTATATTTCATGTGCTTTAGAATTTGGTTCAATCTCACCAGTAGAACTTCGATGTTAGTTTCAATAGTTATTACACTTAAAATTGACCCTTATCAAATGTTTAGGAAATTTTTGTATTTTTTGTCTTAACAAAGATTTGTCTTAACAACGATTATCTCACTTTAAGCAAGATGTTAATTTACTCACTTCAGTTGAGATATTATTTTTGTTGCTTTAAATGTCATTTCTCCTACTTTAAGGAAAAAAAAAATTTCACAAATTTTGTGACTCTTGAATTTGTACGACATTATTTTGTCATAGATATTTTTATAACAAAATTTTATTTATTTTTTGACAAATTATTTATGTCAAATAGGTGTGCTTTATAGTCGTCAATTATTTTTTATCTTGTTTGGTAAAGTATATATTTAATTAAAACACAATTAACTAGGAAGCAAATAAAGTCATTTTTTGGTTTGCTTTTAATAAAAAACAAAACATAAGAAACCCTAGATATTTTTTACATTTCCATGTGTAGTTAAGAATGAATGATATTAGGACTTAACATGTCTAATTACGTAAGAGAGAAAATGTTATAATAAATTACACTACAAAAAAATGTCTCAAAATTCATCAATCATTTCTCATCATATAAAATTTATTAAAAAAAATATGCTTTAGTGGAAGAATTTAAAATTATATTTTTTTCAGTAAAAAAAATATAATAACATAGCACTTGGGGTACTCAATTTAAAATTGTGTTTGGATTATTTAGGAATTGTTTTTCAATTTAGTAAAATGAGGGTAACGAATGTAAATGTAAATATAGAAGTATATAACATATGTGGGGATGAAGATTAATATTTCTTTTTATTGGAGAAAATATGATATATATGTTTTTTTTTTTTCAAATCTTGATATTGGTATGTAGACACTTTCTATTATCATATTGTAGTCACTTTGTTACTGCCATATATATAAAAATCTTTCCAATATTTTACAAATAAAATAATACTTAAAAAGAAAAATATATAAAATTCCATTCATACTTACCTTATAAGGCAAGTAAGAGGAATAGTAGGAGGGTGTGCAGTAGAATTTAAAATATCATTCGTCGATACTTTTTTTCAACACATTCTTTCATTGATTAAAGTTTATATGAAATGTACTACTTTAGGAATAAAATCCATATATGAATTTAGTTATATATAAAAAAAAAGCGCGTTAGGAAAAAGTGTGATAAAATTTGTCGAAAGAGATACTACAAAGAATAATGCAAATATCAATATGAATACAGTTTAATTAATTTAAGCATAAAATATGTATTTTTAAATTCTTCATTTTTTTAAAAAAATAGTCATGAGTCTCAATAAATATCCCCAGATATTTATAGAATTTTTAGATACCTTTGTAATTGGCATGTAACTGTGTGGTAAAAAAAAGCAAATATTTTAAAGATAAGTGGGCACAAGTGACAAAAGTTACTACGCATGTCTTCACCATTATGAGCCCTAAAAAATGTATTAATGACAGTTCTCTTATTTAATGTGTTACCAAAACAATAGGTGTGTGAAGTGTTGTCAGAACCGTAAGTATTGATGCACTTACATAAATGCATAAATTCAAAGTTCTTAGATTTGACAATCCATTCTTCTAACAACAGCTTTGCAAATTTTATAATTGCTGTAATCACTTTTGCAGTTGCAGCAACAATTTCTGCAATAAATTATTCCTTTATAAGTATATACATGTAAGCACGTGATTTTGTCACTGTAATGCTTCTTTCCAATATCATAAAGTTCACTGTATATACACATGCATGTGACGATATATAGTATTGTTGCTTAATTGCTGAATGTCATCCATGTCTTTTCTTTGGCAATCATCTCACACCATTTTCAAAAGTGGGAACAACTCACAAAACTCATTTATTTTTTGGAATTCCAATAGTGCCAGTTCTATATTTTGACATGCAAGTACGTACTTTAACTTTTGGACCATTTGCATTATTTGACCCACCTTATTATAAATTCCTCCCACACATTCTTTAATTAAATCATTTAAATGGCTTTAAATATTTTTTTTATTTCTTAATTTTCAGTAAAAATTAGAATTAGTTTCGTTCTAACAAATTTTGTATCAATTTATTCTCTCATATTTAGAAATACGTGGGTTTAGTTTAAAACACGTTTCTCAGCTAATATTAACATGAAACTGTGTCAAACAACGTAAACAATTCAAATGCTATCATGAAACATTTTTGAAACATCAAATAAACTTAATAAAATCTTATTAAAATGACTAAATCCATACATTTCTAAAGTTTGGTACTAAATTGTTGGGAATCAAAGATGAGTATAAGTCTTACATTGTGTAAAAATGAAAAAGTGAAGCATCATATAAGGATGAACACTCATAAAATCATTGCCTTAAAATTTTGGGTTGAAAATGGTGTCAATGTCTTATGTGATTGGACTCAGGTTTCATTAATGTTACATCTCTACGGTGAACCTCCTACCTCAAAAAACACAACATAAATTGACAAAAAATATATTTAATCCTTCAAATTAAAACTCTTAAATATTGGTTCTTCTTTGTCTTTACTCCTAATTTCTCCTCTCTTTTTTTTCAAATTTGTGTTATATATTCAGAATAAAGAATTAAACCACCTACCTTAAAATACATGTGTTATATATATATATATATATATATATATATATATATATATATATATATATATATATATATATATATATATATATAAGGACTGTAAAATGATGTTCTTATTTAAAGGCATATTTCTTCTTGTTTAGGGAACAAAGACCAATCTTAAGGATGGTTGCCCTAATAGATTTGACAAAAGCCAGCTAAAAGCTTCTTACCTAAATAAAGCTTTTGGTACTTCTAAATATAAAAGATAGGAATTTGAAGTAGCCATGAAGAAGTAATGAACATATATCATTTATGGTAACTTAATTATTAGATTCCAAACTTTAATCTCTTCACGCAAGTCCCACACCTCATCATTAAGGTCTCTATATCATTAGACACATTAAATTCGAACATTTTTTTAAGGTGAAATTTGAGCGATTTGTTTTGTTTTTTAAAGTAAAACTGAAAAAATGTTTGTTGACAGAGATGGACTCGCTTTCGTAATCAACGTATACACTCTTTCCTTGTTTTCCCATTTGCTTTACGACAAAGCGATCTCATGATTTGTTCTGGGTACACATAAGTACATTAATTATTAATTTGTTAACAAGTTATCCATTATGCTAAAGTTTCCATATATGGTCTACATCCATTTCACTCGTAATTAAAAGGTTGGCGTAGTAATAATGAGCTAAAAATTATTGAGCGGAAGGAAGGAAATGAATATATAAAACTAATCATAGCAACAGTGGAAAAGCAAAACCGATACACTTCATTCTAAAACGAAAAGGAAAAGCGGGATAAAGAAAAGAAAAGAAAAGAAAGTTGGGAACATTTTGTTTCGTTTCTCTTTTTGACGTTGTCTCATTTTCATGAGTGTCACTTTTTGCTTTTGAAAAACTTGCCATGCAAGTGTTACAATTGGCAGCGTCACTTCTGTACTAGGACCCTCCCCTTTGGATCAGTACCTTCACTTATATATTATTTAATACTTAATTGTAAAAAAAAAGCAGCAGCTTGAAGCTGAAGCTGAATCTGAAAACACATTGATTATTATTAATGAATAAATAAACTGGATTTGAAAAAAATAGGTACAGAAAGAAAGCTGGAAGGTGTAGAAGGTGAATAGCAATAGCAATAGCAATAGCATAGGTTTAGGGAGAGTACGTTTTCCACAGCAAAAACAACAGTGCTCATAACTGAAGCAACCAGAGAAGAACAACCCTTCAAGCCTTGAGCTACTCAACAACACAGTCAACCTTAGTAGTTACTACGCTTTTAACAAAATTCAAAATACTATTCAAATAACATTTTTTTAATTAATATTGTATATTTTTTTTGTGATGGAAATGGTGCAGTGTTGATGTCATAGTACTGGAGAGTTGAAATAATTTATTCATGATTACGCTATGATTCATTGATTGAATCCTGGGCACAGGATCTGCACCCACGTGTCACGTCAATGTCGTGGACGACAATTGAATGAATGAATGAAGGGTTTGTCTGTGAGCCGTCAGATGTGCATGCCGTATGGACAAGGTCGAAAAGGACCAGTGAGCTCACGCCCTTCTTTTCACCTCTTCCCATGCGTCGTCGTTTTGTTTTGCATTGCATCGAAACGTTTCTCACACACTGTGTGAGACGGGCCCCTCTCAGCCCACTACCTCACACGCGCTGCCATCCAATTTTCATGCAATCAATTTAATGTTCAGTATTGGTGTCAGACCCCGTGCAGCTACCAAATTTAATTCATAAACAAACAAAAACACTAAATTAACAATTATTTTTCTCTTTATTTTGCTTTTTGGCAGAATGATCAGTGTGGCAGTTGATTCACTTGCGTGAAGCAGATTAATGGAAACACCCTAATCGGAAACCCCATTTTGTAGGTTTAGGTATATTGGAGAAAGTTTTTATGCGTTAATTAATGAAATGTGGTTTGATTTGATGTGATAATGTGTAATGTTATATGCAGTGAAAGAGAAGAAATGGATGTGGGAAACGAGATAGGTGGAAGTTGATTTGGGAGAAAAGACAAAAGAGAGAAATTAACAAAAATTGACGCTAGCTGGGTGTTAGAATAGAAGACGACGCATAATAAGGCGAGATTCTCGCGGGAGGGGAAGGCATCATTCTGTTGTTGTTGCGTTTGAGGATTGAAATGAAATGAAATGGTTCCCACGTGACCACAGAAATGACATGTCAAAGAGTGAAAAAGAGGTGAGAGAGAATGGAATTATGGAATGGAATAAAGAGTAAATAATAAGAATGTGAGTAATAAAACAGTGTTGCTTTGAAATGGAAGGAAACAGAAATGAGAGCACAAGGAACGAGGCAAAATCATTTTGCAATCCATTGCTTTATGATTGACGCCTCTCTCTCTCCTCTCTCTCACCACATGCCAATCCACCGCACTGTCGTTTTAGTATCAGAGAGAAGAAAGAGAAGAACTTTGTTACTTCACATCCCCGGGCACTTCGGGCAGGAGAGAGAAACCCACACACTGTGTTTCATGCGATGGTGACCATTCTTTGTTTGGGTAGTCCCCTCCCCCTTTCTATTCAACCCCAGTCCAGTCTTTGTCTGCCCAGCATTCAAGCCGGGCTACTTTATTATTAATTCTTCTCTCTTCTGTAATATATTATAAATAAATAAATAAAGTTTAATTAATAAGATAGTATCTATTTTTATTCAGATGTATCAGTTTGGTATTCACTTTTGAAAAAATATCAATTAAGTTCTAGATGTCATAATTAGGTCTTTTTTGAAAAAAAATTAGTAATACAGTTAAAAACGACTTTAGTATTTTTTGTCTGAAAAGGATCTGATTAAGAAACTTTTTCAAAAGGTGGAATTAAATTGACACATTTTTAAAAACGAATACCAAATTAATACATCTAAATGAAAGTGAGTATCATCCGACTAATTAAACCAATAAATAACTTTTCAACCTTTTCTTCTTACCTTCATCAAATCACAATCAAAATATTTTTAACTAATTTATTTGGGCTCGATTAGGTTTAACTTCATTGGGTTGCGAAAACCCAATACTATTTTCGGTAGGCCCATTTCTCTGAACCTTTTTATTTTTGGTGAATAATTTTTGTGAAGAAGAAAAAAAAAAAGGTAATGGTGTGAGAGGGGTAGGTGGTGACGAAAGGTGTCAGGAGACAGCGTCAGTGATGACTTTATCTTTATCCCAAAGAGTCTGAACTGTGAATCATTCATTCATAATTACTTCCTTTTAATGCTTTTGGCCACAGCACGATGTGACCTTTGCTCAAACATTTTATCTCTGTTGTGCGACAACAATGACACCAATGCTTTGCCCATGTAATATATAGCAATCTACTTTTCCTCTTCTCTCTCTCTTTATTCACATTTTTTTTTATTGGACCACTCTTTTTCCCATATAATAATATCATTCTTCTTAAGTAACACACTCACTCAAGAGAAGAGAACCCTAAGCATTTCAGACATGCATGTCAGACCCTGGATCGTTCAAAATTCAAACATAAAAAAAAAAACATGCATTAGCATTTCCTACGTTGGTTTTGGTTTATTCTTTTTCACATATTAACACTTCTTTTGGATCCATCAATTTTGTTTGCAGTCTGCACTCTGTTGTCTGTTATGCGTGTGACTAATATAACTCACCATGGTTGACTCCCACGCCAAAATTTATTAAATTTGGTCAGCATTGCAGTGACATAGTGTGGACTTAGAAATGGGTCCATTTTATGTCAATAATGTAATGACCCATTCATTCATATATATATATATATATATATATATATATATATATATATATATATATATATATATATATGTGTGTGTGTGTGTGTACGTCACATCCATTTATTTTAAACTCTAAGTACAATATTATAATTCACCTTCCACTACCTGGCTACATGAATAATATTTTCGGCAAAATCTCCACGGAAGATATTGTTGCTATGCAAACATATATACCCTATATATATTATTTTGTTGGCTTAGGGTTTTTCAGATTCCAATTTTCCTGCTTTTTCCTTTTGGAATGTGATATCTTCTAGAGGGGGGGAAATATTGGAGTGATGTAAAAAGCATGGAGTGAATAATTTAAAGGCTGAATATTATTCAAACACTCAAATTGAAGTGGGTGACAAAGAGTATCAACCAAAAAAATAAAAGGGGGGAGATGAAGGACATAAACATTAAAAGTACGTTTGATTTTTTTCAAATTATAGATTCCTACTTTTTTTTTATATATAACAGATCATCTCTGTATTTATAGTATTATTAATAAAGTTTTCTTATAGAGTGAGGTTCCTTTCATGAACTGGAATCTCGACCTCCGACACACACAATTGTGGAACAGACAGATAAACCCTGCGAGCCCAACAATCCTGGCCCAAACTTGCGTCAGGATTTATATAGGGCCGTGTAACTGAGCATAAAGGATTTGTTTGGGCCCAAATTTAGGAATAAAATAAAGAAGTGTATGTTTTGGGGAAGAAACAAAGTGCAGGAGGAATCTTATGATTAAGACAAAGCAAAGATATCATGATTCAAAATGACATGGTTACATTAGTAAATCTAAACAAATTTATCCATAAGCTCATTTTAAGAGAAAGAAAATAAAATAAAAATTATTTTATTCCAAAAATTAATTTTAACTTGAAGATAAGTAATTTTTTTTATTTCTTAAAAATATTAATTGTACCAAACATATCCCGACATGTATTTGAAGAAACATATGGGAGAGAAAAATAAAAAATAATTTTTCCCTCTTTTATCTTAAAAATTCTCACATAAAGTAATTATGGGGTTACTGGGAGCAGCCCAGGTCCAATTCCAAGACAAAAACAAAGGGGGAACCAAGCATCCTAGTATTGTTATCTGCAATGGCAGTTGCTCCTCTTCGTCTCTGCTATCTCTTCCCAAACCACACAAACCTCAACTTCTCTGTTTTCAAACCCAATGTGTTGTCACTCACATCATTTTCCCCTTCTCCTTCTTCTTCCTCTTCTCTTTCTCAAAAACAATATCTTCCTCTCCATTCATGCAGGTGCTCCTCCATCGCCCCCGTCTCCACCACCACCTACGAGGTAACATCGATACCCTCCTTCTCTTTTCTCCATCACAAGCAGAACAAAAACATCAAAATAGTTAAATTCGTTTTCTTTTCGAAAAAGAAAAAAAGGGTGGTTGATTATGATGTCACTTGTCCGTTAATTTAGTTTATTTAGTTATTAGTTCATCACAAAGGTAAAGTTAGTTATTTTTGCTTTACAAGTGATTAAGAGTAAACGAATGTGATTGTCTATCTGTACTTGTACTAATTATGGTTATATATGCCTTACAAGGGTTAATTCTGTCATGGTAGGAGGTTACTGACATGTAATGGCGGTTAATTTTGCATAGCAAGTTGTTAAGGGTAAATGAATGTGTACATATAATTACCAATTTATACTCGTATACATATGTTTCGCGAATACATGTAGTTAAGAGTAAACAAGTGTGATCGTATACAATTCTCTACTACATGTGATGTTAATGGTTAAATACACTTCAGAGATATTAGTGCTTGTTGGAAATACTATGTTGACTAGAAATAAGTTAATTTCATAATATATAAGTGGATGCAAAACTCACTTTACAAGCTGGTTTTGTAAGATTAAGTTAGATTTAAAGTCCACTCCTTAATATGTTATCAAAGAATCATGTTTTGTGGAATTGACTTAGGTCTAAAGTCCACTTAGTAACAGTGTTTAACTTTATTGATATGCTTTATTTATGTATTAAAAGTTCTCTTTTTATCATTTGAGTTTGATTATATTTGATGCTAGCCAGTTACCGAATTCAAAATGCAGTTTTCCGATGGTTCTGCAGAGGTGGAGTTAAGATTAAAGCTAGAAGGTTTGGATATTCGAAGCTCCAGAGACATATCAGTTGATGCAAACGATACCTCTTTAGCTATCAGAGTGTTGCGGCCAGGAGCTCCCATCACACTTATAGAAACTAATCCTCTTTTTGATAGGATTAAATCCTCTGAAACAATATGGTTGGTTTGTGAATTTGGAAGTACTAAAAAGATGTTTCTAGTTTTTGTCTTACTTGATTTGTCTGATTTGGACAGGTATATAGATGATGATGAACTTGTCGTGAACTGCAAGAAACAGGATCCAGATTTGAAATGGCCTGACATCATGGAATCGTGGGAATCACTTGCTGCAGGATCTTCACAACTCTTGCAAGGAACATCAATATATCTTGTTGGTGATTCAACTGAAATCAACCAAAAAGTGGCTCAAGAGCTGGCAACTGGTCTAGGGTACCATTACCATGAGTCAATCTGTGATTTCAATTATCAATATGAATCTTGTTTCCAGTTTTACATAAATCAGTTATCACTTCTGGTAAATATGTTTTCCAGCTGTGGATATAATAAAAATGCTAACAGCTTATGTCAGCTTTAACGGATACAAAACTATATATCAAAGGATACACTTCAATGTTTGATGCTGTGATTTGTGTGCAACTTTCATCAATGGGGTATAAATTTTAGTGTTTGGTGTTCTTCTCAGGTACACACCACTTAGCACAAAAGAGTTACTGGAAACATATACCAAGCAGACCGTGGATTCATGTGAGCGCATTTCTATTTTTTCTCTCATGCTGCAGATTTCTGGAAAACATAGGAACTTAAATTTTCTCACTACTAATAGTTTGATACTACTAAAAGGTGATCTGGGATCAATCTTAGTAGTGCCTTCAATGGTGTCTTACAAAATAGGATTACGTTAATTTTAGGTACACCTCACTCTAGTTGTTGAAATTAAAGGGCTGATAGTCAATGGCTTCAATCAGCTTCTTATGGAAACTTCTGATACCTGATAGTGCCAGTTTTTGTAGCTTTTTGGTCGTTACTTTCGTTGACAGAAGATGTGTTACAAAAGGAAAATGCAAAATCTGTTTTTCCTATAATCTTGTGATTGAAAAATCTGTATCGACTTAAAGCTTTGTCCTTTGACACATTTGTATAAATCATTATATTCCAGGGCTGCTTGCTGAAGGCTCTGACTCAGTAGCAGAAGCAGAAAGTGCTGTACTAGAAAGCATAAGTAGGTACGTCAATGGCTTCATTTCATTTGCTGGATCATTTAGTTATAGGGACCTAACAGATTTATTTGCTGCATGAGTGGTTTTCTCCAGTCATGCTAGGGCAGTGATTGCAACATTAGGAGGGCAACATGGTGCTTCTGGAAGATCTAATAAATGGCAACATCTTTATGCTGGATTTACTGTCTGGTTGTCACAAACTGAAGCACTAGGTGATTGTTGATCGATCTGAGTTTTGTTTTATACATGTTATATGTCTTCGGTGCAACCTTGTTTTGAAACTTCAAATTTATTCACAACTAAAAAGTCATGAAGAAACTTTTACTACTACTGAGGTTGTGGATTTAAGGAGGGGAAGGCATGAGTTTCAAAATGTCCCTCTTATCTGGGAAGTTTTATTACAAATGAAGTGTGAGATTACAATGTGTAACTCCCTATAGCGTTCCCTTAATTTTTCTGAACATCTTATTTCACCAACTTGGAGTTCTTCGGAGGATTTCTTTTGATTCCTTGGTTGCTTCAGCATGCTGTTTTGAATGAAAATGATTTGGAAAACTTAAAATGCAGATGAGGATTCTGCAAGGGAGGAGACCCATAAAAGTGTGAAAGATGGCACAATTTCATACACAAATGCAGATGTAGTTGTTAAGCTACAAGGCTGGGATCCTGCTTATGCCAAAAGTGTAGCACAAGCATGTTTAAGTGCCCTTAAACAGTTAATCCTGTCAGACAAGAAACTTCCAGGTACTTCTAGAAGATTTGTTATTTCATGGGGTGAAATGAAAATACTGAAAATATAGTTTAACAGTAGCCAGATGAGAAGATAAAGAATAAAAGTAGAAATGAAAATGACTGAGGGCATTCTACAAGTGAAAAGAGGAGATTTTCGATATGAAATAAAGGTTAAATATATTTTAAGTACTAAACTTTAACATAAAATTAGAATTTGTTTTTATTTAAAATTTTGATACAATTTGATGTTCAAACTTTGAAAATGAATTAATACAGTCCTTTTAACTCAATTATATTAAATTACTTTTATATGTCAAGTGACGCAATGGATTGACATCTGAGTTTTTTATATCATTTGGCACGTTCTACCTCAAATGTCTATTTTGAAGGTTGTTTAATAAGTAAAAATAAAAGTTGAAGAAAACTATATCTATTATTTTTAAAGTTGAGAGATCAGAATGTATTAAAGTTTTGAACAGTGACTAAAAATATATTTAACAACAAAGTAGACAAATTTTTGTTTGCCTTAAATTCTTTGACACTGTCATCATGCAGGTAAAAAAAGCCTCTACGTAAGATTGGGATGTCGTGGTGATTGGCCAAACGTCAAACCCCCTGGTTGGGATCCATCAAGTGAAGGTAACACAACTCTTGGCACTCATTGATGATGCTTGAAATTGGTGAGTAGCATGTAATTTGTTCATACAAGTTTATCTACCACAAAGGTAATTCATGTGATAGGTTCTGTTGTTCATGCTGTTATTCTAGTCAGAAAAACCAATGCACTTCAGTTTTATAATGTGATGGATGGTGTAACATAATTAAGGGCTTGTTGGTTGCAAAATTGGTGATACAGCGTTTGAATGGACAACACAAGAATTGGAAACTGATATAAAATGCAATTCTGGGCTTGTATAAAATTAAATATATTATTAATTAATAATTTATAATGAATTATATAAATTACTTTGTTATGAAAGTATTTAATGTCTAAAAGAGCAAATTATTAATTTAAACATAACCATTTGATATAGTCTTAATTCTTATCCAATTAGATAATTAATAATTTAATATGTAAAAGTAATAATCTGCTCAATTTATTTAGTTAGAGATATTAATTAATCAGTTGAAGTATAAAAATTTATTCACCTTGTTAAGTGTATTTTTAGAATGTTATATATATATATATATATATATATATATATATATATATATATTAATTTTT
>Ga0214542_1008455_pt1 | contig 16953 bp, 8 predicted proteins | sample CNSS1metaG_FD_160096 | JGI IMG/M metagenome (GOLD analysis project Ga0214542, IMG submission 160096) | Root nodule microbial communities from cowpea collected in UCLA plant growth center, Los Angeles, California, USA - CNSS1 | ecosystem: Host-associated > Plants > Roots > Nodule | place: USA... | reverse complement strand
TATCCCCCGCATCTCCAATTTTAGTCAAAATTAGATATGGAGAAAGTTAAGACTTTACAAAGAGAAAAATAACCTATATTACTCATTTTTGAATTGGAAATAAATTGGGTTTGTTAATGTCGAGTTATCCCGTCCCGAGTTCTCTCGGGATGAGCTCTTAGCGATTAGCCCAGACTTCTAATTTCTCGAGGGTCGGGAAATGAAATTCATAGAGACCCCAAGCCTTTTTGTCGTGGATCGCCGCCTCCACATCAACATGCTACTCACGTTTAGGTAACGCGGGTATGAGTTAGTCATCCGAGCAACTAACCTGGTAGGTTCTCTCCGTCTATGAAATTGCATTTGACTCACCACCAGCATATGAATCAAAGTAGCAGCCATTTCGGTTTCAGTGCGTAAAATAAAGCAGAAGTTTCAACTTCTTATGCAATGAGCAAAACCTGTGCACAATTCTTTTCTCTGAGTATGTAGAAAGAACTACTAACTTTATAGAATAAAAATCATGGAATCACTAAAACTTTATAAAATATTTTTTTTGATACAAAATAGTTCAATAATACATTAAATGTACTTTCAGTTATCAATAGGGGATGTAACTCAAATGGTAGAGCGCTCGCTTTGCATGCGAGAGGCACGGGGTTCGATCCCCCGCATCTTATCTATAATTTTAACAAATTAGATATGGAGAAAGTTAAGACTTTATAAAGAGAAAAATAAACCTATACTACTCATTTTTGAATTGGAAATAAAGTGAGTTTGTTAATGTTTTTTAACTTTTTGTCGAATCGCCAGGTTCACGCCAACATGCTACTCACGTTTAGGTAACACGGGTATGAGTTAGTCATCTGAGCAACTAACGTGGTAGGTTGTCTCCGTCTATGAAATCGCATTTGACTCACAACCACTATATTGAGCAAAACTTGTGCACAATTCTTTTCTCTAAGTATGTAGAAAGAACTACTAACTTTATAAAATAAAAAACATGGAATCACTAAATCTTTATAAAATATTTTTGTTGATACAAAATAGTTTAACAATACATTAAATGTACTTTCAGTTATCAATAGGGGATGTAGCTCAAATGGTAGAGCGCTCGCTTTGCATGCGAGAGGCATGGGGTTCGATCCCCTGCATCTCAATTTTAGTCAAAATTAGATATGGAGAAAGTTAAGACTTTATAAAGAGAAAAATAAACCAAGCTCCACGCCAATTTGCTACTCACGTTTAAGTAACGCGGGCAATGAGCAAAACTTGTGCACAATTCTTTTCTCTGAGTATGTAGAAAGAGCTACTAACTTTATAGAATAAAAATCATGGAATCACTAAAACTTTATAAAAAATTTGTTGATACAAAATAGTTCAACAATACATTAAATGTACTTTAAATTATCAATAGGGGATGTAGCTCAAATGGTAGAAGCGAGAGGTACAAGGTTCGATCCCCCACATCTCCAATTTTAGTCAAAATTAGATGTGGAGAAAGTTGAGACAATATAAAGAGAAAGAACTTCTAACTTTATAGAATAAAAAACATGGAATCACTCAAATGGTAGAGCGTGCTCGTATGCACAATTCTTTTCTCTGATATAGAACTTATAACGTTATAGAATAAAAAACATGAAATCACTAAAAATTTATAAAATATTTTTATTGATACAAAATAGTTCAACAATACATCAAATGTACTTTCAATTATCAAAAGGGGATGTAGCTCAAATGGTAGAGCGCTCGCTTTGGATGCAAGAGGCACAAGGTTTGATCCCCCGCATCTCCAATTTTAGTCAAAATTAGATCTGGAGGAAGTTGAGACAATATAATGAGAAAAACCTGTGCACAATTATTTTCTCTGAATATGTAGAAAGAACTACTAACTTTGTAGAATAAAAAACATGGAATCACCAAAACTTTATAAAATATTTTTATTGATACAAAATAGTTCAACAATACATTAAATGTATTTTTAATTATCAATAGGGGATGTAGCTCAAATGGTAGAGCGCTCGCATCTCCAATGTTAGTCAACATTAGATATGGAAAAAGTTGAGACAATATAAAGAGAAAAGTAACCTGTACTACTCATTTTTGAATTGGAAATAGTATAGTATTCTTTTATGTGAATTTCACTCTGAGTTATTATCACTGAAATTGGGTTTGTTATTGGTTTTTAGCATGTCGTTCAACTTCTTCGTATATACTTAAGACAATGGATTCTTAAGTTACCTATTCAAACCAATTTTTTGATGTTACATTAGAATCCAAAGATGCAATGAGCAAAACCTCATATGCATAATTAACGATTAACAATACAAAATAATTATTACTGCAGAAACTCACTTACAAACATTTTTTTTACTTAGTTGATATAGATTCATTAACATAGATTTCTAAAATCTTTTAAAATGAAAGTATTAAGCTTCAAGAATGGTCGTGATAGCTTAGTTGGTAGAGTAGAGGACTGAAAAATCTTCGTGTCACCAGTTCAAATCTAGTTGCTAACACAAGATTCATTTGTATGAGTATTTATCCCCTATATTCATTAAAATGAATATGGGGGTAGATACTCATACAAATTTGTGAAGAAAGAACTACTAACTTTATAGAATAAAAAACATGGAATCACCAAAATTTTATAAAATATTTTTGTTGATACAAAATAGTTCAACAATACATTAAATGTACTTTTGGATTATCAGTTGGGGATGTAGCTCAAATGGTAGAGCGCTCGCTTTGCATGCGAGAGGCACGGGGTTCGATCCCCATCACTCCTAATGAGCCTTGAATGTTAATTTATTATTCCTTAATGCCAAATTCGTTTTTCTCCATCAAGTCCCATTAAGACAAAATTTAAGAGGGAATTAGGAGGGAGAAAGATTGCTTAGGAGTCTAGCCAGGTGTGAGTAGTGAAGGGAGAAGAATTCTGAGCATGTGGGTTGAATTGGGAGACTATTGCAATGGTGGGAAGCTAACCTAAGGGACTCACGTTGCCAATATCAAAAGAAAGGAGATTTGAGCAATTGTCAATTGAGCAAGGAATATCCAGGTTAGGGGAGCTATCTGATTTGCTATGTATGAATTATTTGCGTTTTGGGTGACTAAACATGATAATGACATTTGCTTTGGGTGAAAAATCCTGAAATTGTTCGCATTTTCTAGATTTTCCAAAAACCGACTGGCGACGTGATTGAACCCAGTTTTCTGGGTTTCCCTATGAACTGCCTGGCAACTGAGGGTGACCTGCCATACGACGTATACTGCGTTGCCCAATTTTCTTTATTTTGTTTGGTTTGTCTGTCGTGTTGTGGTGTTTAAATTGGGTTTCTATTGTAAGTATACTATTGGCATGATGAATCATTGTTTACAATTATTAATTGGTGGAAATTGCATGAAGTCTTGAATGAAATTGGAATTATGGTTCCTGTTGGGGTTGGTGATAAATAAGCATGAGTTTTGTCAATGATCGATGTGCTGATTTTATAAGTGGTGATGTTTATATGAACATAGCATGAACCTGTATGATGTGTGCATATTAAATTATGTCAGTTTGAAGGTGAGTACTGTGTTTGGGGTGTTTGGGGAATCACGAAGGGTGCATGAGAGATATGCCAGAACTTAGATTGCCAAGCACTGACTGGCAGAGCCTGGACTGCCACCAGGCGACACCTCAGTCCAGCAAATTATCTGGAATTTTGTTTGGGATAGGCGTTATCGGGTGTTATGTTGGGTAATCTGGTATGTATGCAATGGAGTAGTGGGATGGAAGGAAACTCAGGTATTGGATATGAAATGAATTGTGTATGAGTATGTGATAATTGGGAGATATGTATTTAAACTAAATAAAGTTGTATGTTGAACATGATAGGGACTGTATTTAATTGGTAATCTATAATTAGGACACCATGTGATGTTGATTAAATGACTATGGGTTGGTTAATTGGTAATATGAAGAATGTGAAGTAGAATATGCCATTGTTGTTTAAGGGGACAATATGCTATTAATTGGGAAAAGTGCTAAGTGAAGTGTGTGTGCAATTCAGTTGTTGTAAATATGCCTGGATGAATGAGATTGATGTTTGGAGGTGGTCTAGATTGTATGCTTCACTGTTTGTGTTGTTTTAAAGTGTATGTGTAATATTGACAACTATTGTGCCATGATTGAATGTGCGCATTGAGATTCAGTCTTACTAGTATGACTGGATGATTGTAAGTGTGTATGATTATCGTACTATATGGTTGGGGTCCTTAGGGACCTGTTTAATATGCCAAAAACCAGTAGCATTGCATTACTGGTATGGCGCCTGGCGGCTCGTCCCGCGCCGCCAGGCGATGGAGTCCCAAAACAGTGATAGTGGCCATTGTACGCGCGTGGTGCCTAGCGGTAGGGTTGGTCCTGCCAGGCGGAATTGTGTGGCAGAAGTCTTGGAAGGAGCTTGGCGCCTGGCGGCGCGAGAGATACGCCAAGCAATTTGGAACCAAGTTCCGCCTAGCGACGCGAGAGGCGCGCTAAGCGGTTTTGGGTGCATAATTGGCTCGTGAGGAGGGTTTCTACACAACTTTGGATGAGTGTTATGTTGCGATGCTTTGGCTGGGGGTCTAGTTACAAGTGTAACTTGTATTGGGATAACACGTGGACACTCAAGGTTGTAGCCTGGTGGTTTAGGAAGTCCAATAGAGTATGCGAGATCGTGGCTCGTAAGACGAGGTTTCAGATGATTGCCCTCTTTAGTGCACCTGATTGAGTTTGGTAGTTTGGGGACAACTACGAACTTCGATTCATTTTGGGGAACTCCACTTGGTGTCGCGGATTGTGGCCGTGACAATTTATTCCCGCGTGTGGACTATTAGGTGGTGGCTTGTAGTCGGAGGGGCGAGTAGAAACTCGTGCATCAAAGATCGATCAATGTACTCACTAAAGGGTGTAGAATCAAGAGGCGTCTAACAGAATGTTGAAAGTTGAGGAACTGAGGAATGGGAAATGCTAAAACATGTTATAGTTTTGAGATGCTTTAATTTTTTCATATTGTATTTGTGTTTCTTTAATTGAGCTCACCCTATCTGTGTGTGTTTGGGGATGATCATGTAACTTGTTACATAACCAGGGAAACTTTACTAGTTTTCTTCTTTGAAAATTTATGGACTATTTTATATTGGCTTTACAAATACTTTATAGTTGTAATACTTGAACGCCACAGTTTTATTTAGTTTGGCATGTTGAAATAAATGTATTAAATTTTCCCATGTTTTGGGGAAAGGATTTGATAATAAATGAGGTTTTTATTATTATATTTAGTTGTTTTATTTTAAATATGTAATTTCCGGTTATAACGTTACAATTACTTCAGAAACTCACTTACAAACTTTTTTTTACTTAGTTGATATAGATTCATTAACATAGATTTCTAAAATCTTTTAAAATCAAAGTATTAAGCTTCAAGAATGGTTGGATAGCTCAGTTGGTAGAGCAGAAGACTGAAAATCCTCGTGTCACCAGTTCAAATTTGGTTCCTGACACAAGATTAATTTGTATGAGTATCTATCCCCCATATTCATTAAAATGAATATGGGGGATAGATACTCATACAAATTTATGTAGAAAGAACTTCTAACTTTATAGAATAAAAAACATGGAATCACCAAAACTTTATAAAATATTTTAGTTGATACAAAATAGTTCAACAATACATTAAATGTACTTTTAATTACCAATCGGGGATGTAGCTCAAATGGTAGAGCACTCGCTTTGCATGCGAGAGGCACGGGGTTTGATCCCCTACATCTCCAATTTTAGTCAAAATTAGATATGGAGAAAGTTGAGACAATATAAAGAGCAAAATAACCTATACTACTCATTTTTTAATTGGAAATAGTATAGTATTCTTTTATGTGAATTTGACTCTGAGTTAATTGGGTTTGTTAATTGCACAATTCTTTTCTCTGAGTATGTAGAAAGAACTACTAACTTTATAGAATAAGAAACATGGAATCACCAAAACTTTATAAAATATTTTTGTTGATACAAAATAGTTCAACAATACGTTAAATGTACTTTTAATTATCAATAGGGGATGTAGCTCAAATGGTAACTCATTTTTGAATTGGAAATAATATAGTATTCTTTTATGTGAATTTGACTCTGAGTTATTATCACTGAAATTGGGTTTGTTAATGTTTTTTAGCATGTCGTTCAACTTCTTCGTATATACTCAAGACAATGGATTCTTAAGTTACCTATTCAAATCAATTTTTTGAAGTTACATGAGAATCCAAAGATGCAATGAGCAAAACCTGTGCACAATTCTTTTCTCTGAGTATGTAGAAAGAACTACTAACTTTATAGAATAAAAAAACATGGAATTACCAAAAATTTATAATATATTTTTGTTGATACAAAATAGTTCAACAATACATTAAATGTACTTTCAATTATCAATAGGGGATGTAGCTCAAATGGTAGAGCGCTCGCTTTGCATGCGAGAGGCACGGGGTTCGATCCCCCGCATCTCCAATTTTGGTCAAAATTAGATATGGAGAAAGTTGAGACATTAGAAAGACAAAAATAACCTATACTACTCATTTTTGAATTGGAAATAGTAAGAATAGTATTATTTTATGTGAATTTGACTCTGAATTATTATCGTTTTTGAAGTTACATATCGTGACATTCTTCCATTCATTATGAAGTGAGTTGGTGTTATAAATACCCAAATAAACTTAAGAAAAATATGATAAACATAATGTTGCCTATAGTTTTTTTCTTCTTCTTAAAAGTGATGTATTTGAGCATAATATAATAGTGGAAACAAAAAATGTTGTGTTCTTTGAACATGTTTTTCCTTTAAAGGTTAGTGAGACATTTGAACAACCTATATATTGCTAGTGATGCCATATGTGAGTTTTTGAGAAGTAAAAGATATAGGAAGAAACCTTCCTTTAGAAATGGTTTTTACACTTATATAGTTGAAAATGATCTAACAAGCTTTTTAGAAACTACTAGCTAGTGCTTTGGACACAAAAACATTGGGATAAGGACATTAGGACTAAAATTGACTCAATTAAGAAAAGCAATACTTGAACCTTAGTAGATTTGCCTAAAGAAGAAAAACTCATTGGTTGTAAGTGAATTATTAAGAAAAAGTACCATTCTGGCGAATCTATAGAGAAACATAAGACAAAACTAGTAGCAAAAAGTTTTAGTCAAAAACCTAACGTAGACTACTTTGATAAAAAAATTTCCTAAGGTATAATTATTGATTCGGTCCCCCAATTTTTTAAGTTGGTTCAATTTGGTACTCGAGTTTTTGGAAAGTTCAATTTGGTCTCTGAGTTTTTTGAAGGTTCAATTTGGTACCCTTATTTTTTAAAGTGGTTCAATTTAGTACCTCCCGTTATATTCCAATTAATGTCGTTTGTATAGTGGTGAGTTGTCATTGTGCAATAGAAATGTGGGTGAAGTTGTTAATTGGGTTGGTTTGTTTGTTGGATGTAGTTAACATCATTTAGTCTCTCTATTGATGTTTCCTTGATCAAGTGAATTCAGTATGGTATTATGATTACTTGTTTATTTTGTTGCACAATGACAACTCACCACTATACAAACGAATTAACTAAAATATAACGGAAGGTACTAAACTGATCCCATTTAAAAAATATGGGTACCAAATTGAACATTCAAAAAACTCGGGGACCAAATTGAATAAACTCAAAAAATTAAGGGACCAAATCAATAATTATACATTTTCCTAATGACTAGAATTTCATTTATCTGAGTGTTATTAGCTCTAGCATCTATCCATAAGTTAGTTATTTTTTGAATGGTGATCTAGAGGATGAAATTTTTATGACTCAACCTGAAGGATGTGCAGTTCCTAGTCAAGAGAACAAAGTATGCAAACTTTTGAAGTCCTTATAAGGATTGAAACAACCACCAAAATAATGACATGAAAAACTTGATAGAGTTTTACTTTGTGATGGTTTTTTAACTAACAATGTTGATAAATGTTTGTGCACTAAATCTGAAAAATGTTGAATGTGTCATTATATGTTTATAAAACAAAGTTGTTTCTAGGTCTAAGTTTGAAATGAAAAACATGAGTGAAACTAAATTATTTTAGGAGTTAGAACCATAAGGAAAGGAGATAGTATATTATTCTTTCAAGACCAATGCATTGAAAAACTTCTTAGAAAGTTTGAGTATTATGACTTCAAACCAATAAGCACCCTTTATGATGTTAACTCTGAATTAAAGAACAATATAGAAAAGTCTATTTTTCAACCTCAATTTACCCAAATAATTTGGACTTTATTGCATTTAATGAGTTTTTTTAGATCAGACATTGTATATGAAGTAGGTAGATAGTGTGAGTACAATCAATGTCCTAATTGAGAACTTTGTGATGCACATGCAAGTCTTAGGAAAAGGGTAATGATTATAATTGAATCTCCAATTTAGATGAGACAAAATCTACTGGTGGCCATGTGTTTACACTTGAGGGTTGCAATTACATGGAGATCAGTCACACAAATAATTATCGTAAGAACAACAATGGGATCAGAGTTTATTGGTCTTGATATGGCTAAAAGTGGAGCTAAATGGTTGAAAAAAATTCTTAACAAAAATTCGATTCATAATGAGATTAACACCGTCTATATCAATACATTGTGATTGCCTATCGACAATAATTATAACAAAAAAACTAAATTAAAATGGAAAGAACATACTTATGCAATTGTGACATGATTTGATAAAAGAACTACTAAAGAGTGAAACAAATTTCAATGATTATGTAAGCCATAAAGGAATCTACCAAATCCTTTAAGAAAAACCTTAGGGAGAAACATGATTTTAAAAACATTAAGAGGAACAAGTCTCAAGCCACTTGCAAACAAACAAGTGATAGAAACCTAACCTTTGTGATTGGAGATATAATGAATAAGGTTCATATGGGTTAAAAATAGTCATTGGTTAGTTCTTCTAGCACTAAAATTGATTCTAAATCAATCTTTTTTTACATTTTATGGTGCATGAAAGTATTAGATATTGCATCACTGAGAAGTTAAACTTTGTAATTAAAATTCTCTGTGATGTAAGAAATAACCTATGTAAGTGTTGAGTAAATTGCTTGCATGAGGTTTTAGCAAAATCTTTAGAGCACTCATGAATATCGAACACGTGTATGGCGTATTAAACACAACACAATGATAATAACAAGAACTATGAATGTGTATTATGATTGGTAAACCATTAATACATACCAAGTTTTTTTGGTTCATATAGTTTGTTATACCAACTACATTAAGTTTCTCAATCTAGGACTACTTCATATAGCTTTTTGTAGCAACTCTGATGCATTACATATAATGAGACCAATATTTTTCTTCTTTTTTTTTTCTTTCCATCTATTGCATTTTGCAATATATGGGGGATTGTAGTGAAAACAAAGTGTTAAAAATATTTCAAAGCAACAAAATCTCTCTCAAAGAAAGTTCAAGGATAAACCGTGAGTCTCGCAACCAAAGCGGTAAACCGATTTCAAGAGTGACACCTCCTCTAAAAACTTCAATTTCATTGTAGCTTCAATTGTTGTGAAAACAAATATGCACACACGATGACCTTCTTTTCTTCTTTTTCCTACTCTTTTGAAATGGAAAAATCAATGAGTTGCATCCTTAGACCCTTAGAAATAGACCATGATTTTTTGTGTGTGTTGGTTATAGAATGAGTCTTATTCGCCTTTAAACCACATTATATAGCAAAATTGTTGTCTATTTAGTTTAAGAAACACTTAATAAAGTGTGGCAATCATTGACAACGAGTATTAATACGTTGGTACTTTAAACTACATTTTAAAAAATGTCGGTATACATTAAACCTCGTTTACTTTGAATTGTCTTTAATATATGATAAAAAGTTATATGCTACAAAAAATTTCTAACTTTCTTTACATAAATAATTTACTTTAAAATAGTCTTACCACATTTACTTTTTGTTGGCAAATACATTTTAAAATCTTCATCATGACAAAACTTCAAATTATACTCAAAACTTGAAATTTTGAAACCACATAAACTCACGAAATCGTAAAACTCACTCATTGATCATCCTTTCACTGTCCAACCCTTCTCCCCATTCACACTCTAGTCCCTTCTTCTCCTCACTCACACTCCAACCCCTTTGTCTCCTCACTTATAGTCCAACAACCCCTTGCTTGTAGGTATGTAATTTCCCCTTCTCCTTCAACTTTTCATTTTCCTGTCTCATACTCTTTTTCACTGTCTAAGTTCCCAAGGAGAACACTCTTCTCAGTAAAGGGATTAGGTTTTTTTGAGATTGAAAATGAAAGAAGCTAAGATTGGGTATTTTAAGTTTTAGGATTTTCACTAAGAAAACAATTTTAGGGTTTAGGCAGTGTTTAAATTATTGTTTATATTATTGCTTTATAATCACAATGTTGAATACCAAATTCGATTTTAGTCTGTTCAAGAACAAATTGGATGTTTCCTACCTAGCAAAGTTTAGGGGAATTTCAACTCGTAATCTTTACAATTTCGATGTTAGGATTTTGGATAATACATTTGAATCAACCAAATGTTTCTCTCAAACATTGTTTTCCTCTGTTTAGTTATAAATAAACTCTACACTATTAGGGAAAACAAAACCAAAATTTGTTTTGTGAATTCCATGTGTCGAGTTTCTGAATTATGTGAAAGTTTGTCAAATCCTCTGAAAAGTTTTCAAAGATTCCTTTTGTTCATGTGTGGTTATTTGTTTAATATTAATAAAATGTCACATTATTCGTGTGTGATGCAAATATGTTATTAATTTCAAATTTTTTTATGTTAGATTGTCATGGATAAGTAAAGGAATAAAATATTGTGTTTAGAAAAGAGTGTGAAGAAAAAAAAATGATAAATGAGAGGAACTAAAATACTATTAAAGCCTTAGGTACAATAGTAACCCTCGACCCAAAAAGAAAGGAAAAAAAGTTTGGGTTTGGATAAAAAGTAAATTTTTCCCTTGAGATGACACAATAGATTTCATTCCTTATTATTTGTTTTCTGATGTCCATGGGTCGAGTTTCTACATTCTGTGAAAGTACGTGTAATCCTTTCAAAAAATTTCAAAGATTTTTTTTGTTCATGTATGGTTATTCGTTTAATATTAATAAAGATGTCATATTATTCGTTTGCGATGCAAATATGTTATTACTTTTAATTTTTTATATCAAAGTGTCATGAAAAAGTAAAGGAATAAAATATTTTGTTTTGAAAAAAGTGTGAAAAAAAATGATAAATTAGAGGAATTAAAATATTGTTAAAGTCAAATTAAGTAAAGCCAAATTAGGTACAATAGTAACCCTTGACCGAGAAAGAAAAAAAAAATTTGGGTTTGGAGAAGAAGTAAATTTTGTCCTTGAGACAAGACGATAGATTTCATTCCTTATTTAATAAACTCTATTCAAGATATTTGTAGTGAAAAAAATAGAAAAAAATTAAATGCACACAATTTTTTTTTGTAATTTCTATATAACTATAAGTTAAATACTTGGGTTATGGATATGATGTCCCTATAAAAATCAAACATGTAGGATGGTGGGGATATATCTAAATATGTTAGATTCAAAATTTATACAAATTTCATGTTTATGGCTTATGATTGTGGCACCATTGCAAGAGTCTTTATGTTAAAGTTAAAACCTCTATATCATAGAATCAAATGGGTTGCAAAAATGTGTAACACCTAAAAACCGAAAATGTATAAGGCCAAAAGGATTATACTATAGGATAAATTTATTTAGTCATCAAAAGAGTTATGGGTGCTTTTGTGTGATAACAATGGATAATAATAAAGGAAGGCTGACAAAAATAAGCTTGGATGATATCATTGTAGCCTTATTCAAATTTTATTCGGCATGAATGGTAAGTAATAAACGAAGGTCGACAAAAATCTGTATTTCTAATTTTTTTTTTCCGGTTTCAATTCATGTTGCTTAACTTTCATTTTGATCATTTGACTTAGTGTAGCTTAGTTCATGAGCATTGCTTTTATGGTTCAGTTCTGGTTTTGCATTAAACTTTCTTAATTTCACATTTATGTTTTCTGTTTATTAAGAAACCCAGTATAAACTATGTTATTTGCTTATTGCTTCCTAAGTGGCCCTTTAATTTTAATCCTCTAAGCTTTTTAATGTTCAACCATAGTAGAGGTCTTTTTCATTCACTAATTGGGTTTGCTTCCACGCTCCTCTATTGAAACTCATGCTCCTCGTTATGACGAGGTATCTATTTGAATTTTATAAGTTTGTCTAATATTTTATAAAGTCTTTCATAAATTGGGAAATGACTAGTTTTTTCATGACTTTATATATTTTTAGTTTTACCTTTTGGAGGATGGAGATGAAGATCATTTGGAGAAGAGGACTCACAAAATGTTGAAATAAATTCAATCATTTGCTAAATATAAGTTGTAATTTCTTTTAACTTTCAAAGTGTGTATTAGATTACATTACACTAGCTTTTAATGTTTTCACTTCTACAATTATGATTTCACATATACATTATGGTAATTGCAAATTTAATTTCATTTCTAAATATTATGAGTTTTATATGTTGTCTACATTTAGAAACTTATAAAATTGATTTAATTTGTTAATTATTTTGTAATATTGAATACATAGTCTTTTAATAGTTTATATATGACTTGTTATATTTTTTGTATTTTTCAAAATAATTTGGTGGATTATAACATTAATAACTTTTTTTTCTTAAATGTTATAACTCTACTATAAAAGAATAAGCTGCATTTAAAGAGTGTTGCCTAAAATACAACTTTACAAGAATACCCCATATTTTTAAAAGTGTTGCTTAAAATTATCCAAATAATAGGCAACACTTAAAATTTATTGCCTAAAGAATATGTAACATCTAAAATGTGTTGTTTAAATAATAGACAACATTTAATATATTGTATAAAGAATAGACAACATCTAAAATATGTTGTCTAAAACAATGAATAAAGTGTTGTCTTATCATTGTTTGAAAAGTGTAACCTATTGTATTCATGTAAGGTAATGACTTTTAAAATTTCGTGACTTTAGAAGAAAAAACATCTTTGCTTTTGAACAATGGTCACGACCGAAAACTCCATGGATGAAAAATTATGATTAAATTGTTGCTTAAACTTAGAATCACATATTATATGTTTTAAACAACATTTTTCAACTATTGTTTCAACTATTGTCTCAACTAAAAAAATGGTGGAGTGGGAACAAGCCTCCCCTCCCTTTACCTCTACATTGGTGTAAAGACCATTTTTCTCTCATGATCAATTATACGTGAAAGTATCTTTATTGAACTAACAAGAAGGAATTAAAGACTTTAATTCGTGATGAAGAAAGTAAGCCATCTCATTGAAATTGTGTCTTGCAAAAAAACTAATTTTTTGAATAAAAATGACTAAAATTAAGTGTCTTACTTAATAAGATGAGTGACATACACACACATGATATGAAAATAATAATTTTTTGAATAAAAATGACTAAAATTAAGTGAATTACTTAATAAGATGAGTGGTTTTTCTATTTGTGTATAAAAAAGTGAAACTAATCAAAATTTTCATACATTGATTAAATCACCTTTTTTCTCCCTAAATTGTGAAAACAAAACGTTTAACATTTCTTACAATTATATATTTTTTATTAAGATATCATTTTCATTCCTTATAAGTTTACTTATAAGTTTAGGAATTTTCACTTTCTTTCTTCTTGTTTCAAAATTTATATATTTTTTCTATTGTTACCCAATGTAGTCTTTTTGTTAAGAACGTAATATCATAAATTGATTATTCATGAAGAAAAAAACTGTTGGATATTTTGCACAAAACATACATAAGAAGGATTTCCTAAGGCGAGAAAGATCATTGCCTTAAGGATTTATCCGTTGTATATGCGCAAGTCTGCAAGAGTACAACAGGAACATCTCAAATATACCGAGGATCTCAGAATCTAGCAAGATAAACTTTGTACAAAGTATCAATATCAATAACCCCAGGATCTTAGACAAAGAGAATAGGGAAAAAGAAAGAGTGAGAGAACAAAAGAAGAGAGGGGTTTAGAAGACCATAACAGTCATAATATTGATGTTAATATAAATACCAAATCAAAACAGTTGCGTCAATAATGCCCGAAACTGAAAAAGTAATGAGCAATGCAACGGTCATATATTTTGCAATATATTAAAACCATTGTTTTTATAACAATCCCCCACATATTGCAAAAGGTATGACAGAAAGAATGAAAGAAAATATCATGGGTCTCATATAAAATGTAATGCATCAGAGCTGGTATAACAAGCTATATGCCAGTCCTAGATTGAGAAACTTAACACACAGTGTAGTTGATATAGCAAACTATATGAACCAAAATCGCTTTATGTATGTTAGCGGTTTATCAATCACAATACACCCCCACAATTCTTAATGTTATCGTTGTGTTGCGCTTACTAGGCCATGCACGTGCCCAGTATTCATGAGTGTTGTAGAGATCATGCTAAGATCTCATGCAAGTGGCCCCACTTGTCACTCATATTGGTGATTTCATCAAGTGTATGCTACAGATCATACACCACCCGTAAGGGATATGAAAATCATTAAAACTTTGTTTCCACTAAAATTCTTACACCATAGAGAATTTTAATTACAAAGTTTAACCTCTCAATAATGCAGTCTCTAGCACTTTCACATGCACCATAGGAATTGACGTAATTGATTGATTTAAAAATCAATTTAGTGTTATCAAAACTAACAAGTGGCTTATTTTTACCCATATGAACCTTATTCATGGGATCGCCAATTACAAAGGTTGGGTTACCATCACTTGTTTGTTTCAAGTGGCTTAAGTCTCATTTCCCTCGATGTTCTTAAAGTCATATTTCATCCTAGGATTTTGTCAGAGGGTCTACTAGATTACATTCTAACTTCACATACTCAATGGAAATTGTTTCACTCTTTAGCTAATTGGAAATCACAATATAAAAACACATTTCATTCCTAGTGGAATGTTAGCTAAGAAGTTCGTCAACTACTCAGCTTCATTATCAGGCATTTTAAGAGCAACAAACTCATATTTCATTGTTGATCTAGCAATCATTGCTTGTCTGGCTTATCTCTATCTAATCACATTACTCCCAAATGTGAATACATAACCACTAGTGAATTTTGTCTCATCTGAATCAAAGATCCAGTAGTTAACATTATTAACATCATTGTACTCTTCTAGTATAATGGGAAATCCACTATATTTAATGGCATATATCTCATAAGTTTCAATATTGCTCATTAGAATATTAAGTGTATCTTCTCAGTCTACCTACCGCATAAGCAATATAGCTCATCAAAAGCAGTAAGCTCCCAATTATATGAGCATACTGAGGTTGAGAAAATAATTCTCCTCTATATTCCTTCCTTTAATTTAGAATTAGTATCATAAGGGATATGTAGTCACAAATTATACTATCTCTCTTCCTTATGATTCCAACTTCTAAAATACATTGATTTCACCTAGTAATTATCATTAGTTGAAAACCCATCAAAATAGTTAATTTATTTTTCTTTAAAAATGAGATTAAATTCACTCAAATGAAAATATTTAAAATTTTCTGCTAAGTGATTGAGTAATATTATCTCCACCCCCATAGTTTTAAATATTTAAGATTGATAATGGGTAACTAGTTAGTTATGCTCATCTCAGTGGAAGATAGAGAGGGAAGATAGAGAGTACATGAACAACTACTTAAGTAGTTGATAATGGTCTACCGTATCCTTCACTATGTCTACTTCATCCTTCAGGATCAACTCTCGGTCTACTCCCATTTTATTTCTCATTCTTCTACATGAGGGGCAACTTATTTAAAGCACAAAGGTCTTTTTTTTTTCAAAATATAAACCCAAGACTTCTCCATAAATTTTTTCAATTGCTTAAATCAAATCTGAGGGGTGCCAGAAGTAAAATGCAAAGCTCATTTTCATCTTATTTTCCCTAAATAGGGAAAAAAATAAAAAAAAAAATCCCAAGAAGTTCCTCTAAGGCTTTTTTCTCTTTCTCCAATCCATGTCAGATATATTCTCCTCCCCTCTTCTCTGTCACCAAACCAAGAACGCAAGTTGCAAGAGGAGAACCCATAACAAATAACAGAGGACTTTTCTAAGACCCACTGTCGTCACCCGCCAAAGCCACTAGAGTTATCGTCGGTGTGACACTGATCGCCACCTGAGTTGTTGTCGACAACGTCGAACACCATCTTTCTTTCCTTCTTCAATGTGAGACGCTCACCGTTGCAGTTTGTGCGACCACCACGCCATGCATGTGCATTCGCCGACAACGTCGATGTTAGTTTGTTGATTGTCAGTTTGCAAACTGTTAAGTCAAGTATTCTATTTTTTTAACAGAACCCGTTATTCTTTCCACTCTGTATAAAAGGCTTGCTCCTTTCATTCAATAAAAGAACAGTCTCACAATTTACTCTCTCTCTCGTGTCTACTCTAATAGAAGTGGTATCTAGAGCCCAGGTTCCGATCCAGGGACGTTTGGCTTCAAGATTTCAAGGTTGAAGAAAGCAGCAAAGAGCAGACAACACAGTAGAGGAATCAAGACTCAGTTTCTTGATCAGTTGTTGGTGAAGAATGGCTGGTGGCGACAATCATATTCCCTCATCAAATCTTCCAATTCTTACAGAGAAAAATTGGGACAGATGGAGCACTCAGATGAAGGTGTTATTCAGGTTTCAGGACGTCAGTGATGTGGTAGAAACTGGCCAGGTGATTGCTTCTGAATCAACTGAAGCACAGAAGGCGGTTCTTGCGAAGAAGGACAGTAAGGCACTGTTTCTTATTCATCAATGTATTGATGATAGTCATTTTGAAAAGATTCAGAATGCGAACACTGCAAAGGAAGCCTGGGATAT
>Ga0214542_1008454_pt1 | contig 16953 bp, 14 predicted proteins | sample CNSS1metaG_FD_160096 | JGI IMG/M metagenome (GOLD analysis project Ga0214542, IMG submission 160096) | Root nodule microbial communities from cowpea collected in UCLA plant growth center, Los Angeles, California, USA - CNSS1 | ecosystem: Host-associated > Plants > Roots > Nodule | place: USA... | reverse complement strand
ACCGACCTCATGGAATGGATAGTTATAATTTGTCTCCTTTTCAAGTGTACTTAATAAGCTGTTTTTTTCTTAAACTTTTATTGCTTCATTGTTCGGGAATTCAGAGAATTTTTAGCTAACAATGAATGGAGGTGTGTGTGAGTGGTGCTGATGGAGGTGTGGTTTCGTTGGATTGGCCTGATAACTTGGACTTGGAAGAGGAGCGTGGATTGGACTCCACTCTCTTGCTTGTTCCCGGTACGCCGCAGGGTAGTATGGACGCCGACGTTAGGTTGTTTGTGGTGGAAGCTCTGAAGAGGGGCTACTTCCCTGTTGTCATGAATCCCAGAGGATGCGCCGCTTCTCCTCTCACCACTCCCCGGTAACATTAACAACACTCTTTTCTTAAATAAGTATTGTTAGGTTAGGCTGCTCAGAAATTATTCATTCTAGTTATATTATTTGGAAGGCTGGTTCATCTAGGAATTAGTGGGTTGAAAACAAGAGTAGTGATAGCAACACCCTCTCTACTCTAGCACTTTCTTGCGTAAAAAGAAAAAAACTAGCTTACTCTAGTGTTATAAGGCTTCTCTTCTCGCTATGCGTAGATATGTGGGAGAGTCATGGTAAGCTACATTGCCCTGAAATATACAAAGAGGCTACTTTTTATTTATTCAAAACCCATTGGTAATCGATCACGAGGACACAACTTCACTGTTGTGTTGGGCACACTTCACGCTGATGCTCTTTCTGGCATACTCCATGTTACTTTAAAGCTTATGGCAAACTAAAAATCATAAATAGGATTCATTAAGTATGAAGTGAGAGTCGTTGTGACTTTCAATAAATTTCAGTAAGTGACATAGATCTTGTATGCTTAAAAGAATGTATTAAAGAGTTAAGTTGTTAACATTTATTAGATAACAAAGTTTTTTTCATAGGCTTAACAGTGAAGAATGTGTTAATTACGGATTGGGATTTTAACCGCTAAATAGTTTTAGATATGTGTGTTTCAATCACAAATGTAATGGTTGATTTTCTAATCAATAATTATAACCCCTCTAATATTATCCTTTAATAAAGTGTACCCTCACTTTACAATGTGATAGGGACGCTAAATCCTTCATAGGATCTACACTTAGGGACAGGGGACTGCTACTCTTCCTTTTCATCTTCCATTCCCATCCAACTAAAGGATTATATACTTCTCCCTCTTTCTCGTCTTTCTCCAATCCTGGTATTCGGAATTTGTTTGACTTATAATGCATCCAGACCGCCTTTTTCTCTTTACAGATTTGTGGGACAATGGTGACGACTTCTTAACTACTTCATTTTCTGTAGGTTATTTACAGCCGCTGACAGTGATGATATCTGCACATCTCTAACGTATATCAGCAATGCAAGACCGTGGACAACCTTGATGGGTGTTGGCTGGGGATATGGTGCAAACATGCTAACAAAATACCTTGCTGAGGTTGGAGAAAGCACACCATTGACAGCTGCCACATGTATAGACAATCCTTTTGATTTAGATGAAGCTACAAGGTCCTCTCCTTATCATATTGTTACCGATCAGAAGCTCACTAATGGACTGATAGATATTCTACAAACCAATAAGGTAGATTAATTGCTTTCAATCTTCACCCACCTGTGCCTCCTTTTCACCCAGCTTGCATCAAGATGTCGCGTGCAATCTGTTTTTGTGGTCATACATATTTTTATCTGTTATACTTGAAATACTCTTAATGACTGCAATTATGACTTAGTTACGCACGTAATGATTCTGTAGGCACTATTCCAAGGCAAAACCAAAGGTTTTGATGTTGAAAAAGCTCTTTTGTCAAAGTCTGTACGTGATTTTGAAGAAGCAATATCTATGGTATCTTTTGGGTTTGAGGCTATAGAAGATTTTTATTCAAAATCCAGTACAAGAAATATGATCAGGGATGTTAAAATCCCTGTTCTCTTTATACAGGTACACATGCCACTATCTCAGTTAATGGCATCCTTTGCATGTTGTTAAGTTTTAATTTATCAAAAGCTGTATTATTTTGGGAGAAAATAGTATACTCCTAGTTACTCACAACACGCTGCAGAATTGTCTGCAATCGTATTTTTGTGCTTATGGCTACTAGGATAGTGAAGCAATTGCAACATCATTGAATTAATACTAAAGTGGATAACAAAAATAGCTATGCAAATCACGTCAGGTGTAGTTCCTATTTAGTTCCTCATGACTTATTTTTGTAATCCTTTGGGCATTAAGGTTAGAAAAAGAAATATATTATAAGCATTGATACAATTTTGATTGAATGGCATCATTGCGTTTGTTTGTATTTTTTGTTCAGTAGATAGATAAGTATAGAATTTAGAATGAGATCAATTTGGAAAATTTAGGTATACTAGAACGAGTTGAAGTAGCATGATTTCGAATAGACATAGAATTTAATTAGCATACATTGTTAGTGTAAAAAAAAAATTATTGTCATTCCATCACATGTTGCTACGTATGCTAAATCTGTAGGCTTCTATATTAATTTCTTTAGTCATACTCGGGATGATTTCTGATTAATTTGATTATGTAAAAGTTTTTACATTGACAATGCATGAAAATTAAGCTCATAGAAATATGCAGCAGAAATAAAAGTTCAATTTTAGTTTCCTTTGTAATCACTTTATTTGGCACTTTTTCCTCCATACAAACAATTATCACAAGAAAAATGTATATTAGAATTATTGTACCCTAATTGTACAACTGAGAGAAGATTCTCATGGAGTCCATTGTGTTGGTAATTTGATTGATATCTCTGACAGTAGTAATTCTATAGTGTTCCATCGACTATCTGGATGTGTGCTGACTGCTTAATCTGACATGGGCTTCTTAAGGTTTTCAGCAAATTCACTGAGCTAGTCATAAGATTTAGTGCCACAGAACCAACAAGCCAAGATTTAGATGAATGAAAATAGTCATTTGTTGCACCATATCAGTAGTAAAAACTGTTGGCACAACATTGTTGTTGACTGTAAAAGTAGTTGAGGTCCTAGCTGTAAACTTACAAGCTGAGGAATAGCAATACATAATAGTAACTTGGAAAGAATAGTCTGACGAGTTTGGGGTAAATTGCCTTTTGTTGTCATGTTCTGGCTTGCATAACTTGATATAATTTGTAGCAATGTGACTATAATTCTTGTAAATAAACTCTACTCTTGTATCTTTTCCTTTTTAGCCAAAAAAGTCATAGGTGATGTTACCAACTGTTAGAATGTATAGGTTTAGGCCTAATTCGATCCTGCAGAACTTGCTCCTAAAATGTGGTTTGCACTTATATACTTCATTTTAGTCATATCTTTAAACAATATGTGATATTTGATACATCCCTCATGTGAAGGACCAGACATCTGAATGGAATCCTAAGTATTTGTGGGTGATCTCATAGCAGCTTCATAAAAGCTTATCATATTTGCGAACCCCATGAACAGATAAGACTTTAAAACAAGAATACTTCCAGACCGATAACACAGCCAATGGTTGAAAATTTAGCCCATAATTTTTAAAACCAGAAATATTCTGACATAGACTTGCTTCCCCCGTGTGCCATTTTACACTCCAATTGAAATCATCTAGTCAATTCATTTGATTAATAAACTTTTTTCAAATATTCTCACATTGTTTTTGTAGTTTCATATAGGTGTAAATTTAAAACATATTGATTATTAACCCAATAATCCAATAGTCTTTGACTTTCCATGGAACAGATTTTTATGTCTTCTGTTGGAACTGGATCATTGACATCTGTATGCCCTCATAATTCCTTTCAGTAGCAACCGATTGAAAATGAAATTCTAATTCCTAGTGACACAAAATTTAGATACTACCAAAAATTTCTAAGTAATGAAAAAGTTCTACCAGATTTGTGTATAGTCCAAAAGATTGCTCAGATCAGATAATACCCAAACAACAGATAGAGACTAGGCAAAACCCAGACAAGGGAGATCACAAACAAGGAAATAACAGAAGTGATTCCATTGACATTCCATTTGCATTTGCAGCAGAGAGAAAATTAGGCTCTTGATACAATGCATATTTGATTGAATGGCTCTGATTGTCATTATTTTATATAAAAGTTTAGACTTGTTTTTTAGATAATATACTTGAATGTGACACTATTCAAAGCTAAATAAATTTGTCTCCGCAAATACGGTAACTGCCTAGCTTCTGCTTCTTTAGGCTCCCTTGCCCTTTTATGTAGGATTCTTAATCACTAATAATCTATAGACATCCGTTCATTACATGTTTTAACTGTTTAACACGAATAAATGTTATGTGCTAATCATGGCATTTTCATATTAGTTTTTTTTCTATTATTAATTCCTTTATGCATACATGCAAATGCAAAAAGTCTTATAAGAGGTATATTTTATCAGAGTGATAATGGGATGGTTCCCATATTCTCAGTTCCAAGGAACCTGATTGCTGAAAATCCATTCACAAGTCTGCTCCTATGTTCTTGTTTGGTGCCTAGTGTTACGGATACTGACATGTCTGCTTTGTCATGGTGCCAGCTTCTAACAATTGAGGTAACTATTTCTCTATCTATTTAAGGAAGTGGCTGTTCAAATTGGGAATTTTAATCCTAAAAGTGGAAGTCTTTGTCAGGGCCATATTTATTCCATTTATTTACAGGTTCTAACAATTAGACTGGATTGACCAGTTAGACTTGTTAGAAAATATGATAAATATATGATGATATCTTTTTTATATCAAATGTTTTGCGGTACCCTAGGATTTTTTTGGAATCACCAAATGTTAAGTGGAGAGATTCAAATCTACAACCCACCTCTCTCTTCTTTCTATTCTTACTACCAAGTATCCCCAGAGTATCCTAGATGAGCTTTTAAGATTTATTCTTCTTTTATTATGGTTTGTTTGCCTAATTAGGATCTTTGTAATTATAGACATATCTTAATAGAATAAGATTTATAGGCAAATCATATCATGTACAGAGGAATAAATCTCCTGTAGGTATTTGCATTTATTGCAATTAGCCTATATAAAATGGAATCTATTGTGTAGTTCAGACACTTAGATTGAGCAACTTTATGCCTCTCTTTTCTCTCTTTTAACATGGTATGAATTCCCTTAATTTGTGAGGTAGAAGTTGCTTTTATCATAATTAATTTTTTGTTTCCCTTGTGTTGAATGTGAGATTTTCGAGTATATTCTTGCAAGTGATAACCTGAGAAGTTATATATGTAGTGGCTTACAGCAGTAGAGTTGGGACTCTTGAAGGGCCGTCATCCTCTTCTGACAGATATAGATGTTACCATAAATCCTTCTAAAGGACTAGTTGTTGTAGAGGAAATAAGGTCAAACAAGGATGCTGAAGTTGGCAAACTGTTGAATCTTACTCGGTCAGATGCATTTAATGGATACTCTATTGATCCCAGTAGTGACTTGCTTGAAGAAAATAAGAATAACACTGGCCTCCAATTTAGGTCCCAACAACGTCTACAACGGAACTTTGAGCAGGATGATATGAGCTTACAGGTAAAAGATGGTCCATCACAGCAGACTAGCTCCAGTGAAGCAGATTTGATTGAAGAGCAGAATGTTGTCTCAGCAGATAATGTTCAAGTTCTACAGACAGCACAAGTGGTAATAAATATGCTGGATGTTACCATGCCTGGTACTCTAACAGAAGAGAGGAAGAAAAAGGTAAAACATATAGTTTTATTGCTAGGTGTCGTTTTCAGGTTTGGATATCTCGTTTCCTGTTCTTTCTTAGTGTCGTATTGACTTTTCTGCTAAAAGAACAAGACAGAGGGAGAACTTGCAGGTATGCCCTCAACAACAAGTGGGTGACAGGAACGGGGGGTGGGGTTGAGGACTACAATACTAGCTTTTTTCGCATATTTCAATTTTCTAAAATGGATTATAATTCATTTCTCAGCAACTTGTTCTTATACTCCTGGTGAATGTTTGCTTTAAGGGGGAGGGGATTTTCCAGGAATCTTGTTTATTGTGTCAGTTTGTCAAGAAAGAAATTTTTAAAATGCAATATTTATAATTTGGATTAGTCTGTACCTATTTACATTAAATCACGTAGCAGCTGTTGCTAAAGAAATTTTTTTGTGGGGTTTCAAAACCTGTAAATATTTATAGAAATGGAATACAGAAATAGCCAGGATTTGATGCAATGTTTATCTAAAAGATGTAACCTCAGGTAAAAGTTTTAAGGCTTCTGTGGGGTTTCAAAACCTGTAAATATTTATAGAAATGGAATAGAGAAATAGCCAGGATTAGATGCAAGGTTTATCTAAGATGTAACCTCAGGTAAAAGTTTTAAGGCTTAGAAGAAAATATTGTCAAAATAACTTATGCGTACGGATTCTTTTACGGATAACAGATACATTTTAAATGACTACGGTAGTTTGTTTCTTGCTGTTTATCAAGCATTTTAACAAAAACTTTGGTACTACGCCACTGTTTGAAGGGCATGTAACAAACTCTTTCCACTTTTTTATTTTATGAAATTTCAAAGCTTGTTAAATTGTTGAGAATCAACTAAATTAGGCTCTCATTTTCTATATAAGTTGTTAGCTTCTCAATTTCTGTGAACTGTGTCTGTTTCATGTTGTTAAGAATATGTAAAAATAATAGTTACAATTTTCACTATTTGGGCTTTATTTATGCTTAAATGTTTGGTAAGCGACTACTTGGTTTTCACTATTCTATTTTTATGTAACATCTGAAATACTTTATCTGGATCTTTTGCTAGTTTTAGAATTTTGTAATTATAGTGTCATTTGTTACAAACTTCCAGGTATTAACTGCTGTGGGTCAAGGACAGACACTTATGAAAGCTTTACAGGATGCTGTTCCAGAAGATGTCCGTGGAAAGTTGACAGATGCAGTGAGTGGAATTTTGCATGTAAAGGGCTCTAACTTGAAGGTAGATAGAATTGTGAATGTTTCTCAGTCTCCTGAACCATTACAAGGGCAAAAGAACCAAGAAAAATCCGGAGTATTAGATGCAGAAGTTATGGCTGAAGACCAGCCCTCTGTGAATCAGATGAAAAAAGCTAGTCCTATGGATGGCTCTGATAATGCTCCAGGTAGCATTGGCGAGCTTGCTGAAGGAACAGAAACAGAAGTTATTCCCATAGAGACACCAAATTCTACAAATTTAGCCCAGTCTCAAGCATTAAATGATGAAGTTGGTTCTTCCAGTTCTACCAGGAAAGAAAATGAGTCTAATGACAATAATGACCCAAATGAGGAATTGAAAGGAAAAGCTGTTCCTATTGTTGATTGTAGCAAGAACGAATTTGAAACAGGTTCTACACTTTACAATCCTGGCCATCCTGATGGAGCTGGTGGCTTTCAATCAGCATCTGTGGGCGAGCAGAATAGCCAAGACAGTGGAATCGCTCAAATAGACCTAAAGGATGAACAGAAAAATCAGGGTTTTTCTATGAATCATAATAAAAATACTTCAACTGACTCAAAAGAACCACCCTTTTCACCTTCTATGTCGGGGGAAAATAATTCCCTGGAGGATGAACAGAAAAATCAGGACTTTTCTATCAATCATAGTAAAAATACTTCAACTGACGCAAAAGAAGAACCCCTTTCACCTTCTATGTCCTCTGAGGTCCCAGCAATGGAAAGAAAAGGTAATGACAACGAGAAAAATAATAACAAGAATGCACATGTTGCACCTCAGACCAACTCCAATAATTTAGATTCTAGTGCCCCGGCCTTCAGTGTTTCTCAAGCATTAGATGCCTTGGCCGGGATAGATGATTCCACCCAAGTGGCTGTTAATAGTGTTTTTGGTGTGATAGAAAATATGATATCTCAGCTTGAGCAGAGTTCAGAGAATGAAGAAGTCAAGGATGGAAAAGATGTTGAACACAAGATAGAAGAAAAACAAAAGACTAATAGCCAAAGAAAGGATTCCAACACATCTGCTGATCCTTCAGTAGATGATCACCATAATGAAATGTACTTGAATAATGGTTCTTGTCATACAGAGGAACAACAACCTCAAAATGTCAGTGAAATTAGTGGGAACGGTGTATTTGATTCTCACAGTTGTAAGTCTAACCTGCACCTAGTCCAAAAGGAAAGTAACAGACATACTCAACTGGTTAACAAAAGATTACTTATTGATAAATGGGCTGGACCCAGACAGGTGGGTAGGGTGCCAGAGTTCCTAGCTGCAGGTTCATACGGGGGCTCTCCTTACAATGAAAACCTCAGCAAATATCTAGTTTCAAAGATTCCTATCAAACCACTTGATTTAAACACGACGACTGCATTACTACTAGATTATTTTCCAGAGGAAGGTCAATGGAAACTCTTTGAACAACCACAAAACGTGGGCATTGCTTCTTCTAATACTGAAACTGGTGAGGAGGCTGGGCCCAAGTTGAAGGCTCCCCCATCTTCAAAATCTTCTAATGCAGAGCATTATATTGAACAACCATATGTAATATTAGATTCTGAAAAGCAACAAGAACCTGTCAAAGAGTTCATTACAACAGATACTGAGAACAGAGTCACAGATACCAGTGTTGATAGGTCAGATGAATTGATACAATTTGTGAAAAAGAAGGTATTACATTCTTTAAAGAGAGAAGTTGGTCGCAAGCTGAATGCTGCAGAAATGATAGAAATGAAGTCAGATCTTGCTGAAGATCTGGAACATGTGGCAAATACAATTTCACAGGCTGCTCTTCATTGCATGGTGCAACAACTAGATACTGAAAGTCAAAGTCTAAATGTTGAGGGTGCTATAGAAAAGGTTGGTACTCTTGACGGGGAGCATATTGTTAGCGTAATTTCATCCTCTGTTCAGAAAACAAACTGTCTGAGAAAAGTTGTTCCTCTTGGTGTTATTGTTGGGTCCATCTTAGCTTCCTTGAGGAAATATTTTGATGTAACTACACTTCATGATGATCAGAGAAGATCTCTGATCCATGAAGATGGGGGAAAACCTAGCAAAAAGAGCCATGGCATTGGAGGTGCAACAGGGATAGATGGAGAACTTGAAGAGAAAACTAGTTTGGACCATCCTATTCAGACAGTGACAGTAGATGTAGAAAGTGCATCGGCAGATACAAGCAAAAATACTGTCATGGTTGGTGCTGTTACTGCTGCTCTTGGGGCTTCTGCTTTACTTATGCAACAGAAGGTATTAGTTTCAATTGGTTCAGATGGAAATGGGATGAATAACAGTTTGCTATTTTAAAATTGAACTGCCAGTTTCATTTAAGTAGAGTTGTGAGAGTTTCAAACTTAAAATTGCTCTATTCCAGGATTTCCAACAAGAAAATGTAACTGCTGAAAGCTCAGCTTTGAAAATGGAAAATCCCCATCAAAAGGAGCCAGATCAGCTTCAGGAGGAAGTCTTTGAGAAGAACCAGAATAACATAGTCACAAGCCTTGCTGAGAAAGCCATGTCAGTTGCTGGTCCAGTTGTACCTACTAAAGAAGATGGTGAAGTGGATCAAGAAAGGTCTGAACACACGTTTTAACAACATCCAAGTGCTTCACTGCTTTTCTTGTTCTATGCAGAGTTAACATGACTTCCCTCTGTTGACAGACTGGTTGCGATGCTAGCTGATTTAGGACAGAGAGGTGGATTGTTGAGGCTTGTTGGAAAGATTGCTTTGCTGTGGGGTGGTATACGTGGAGCAATGAGTTTGACAGACAGGCTTATCTCATTCTTACGTATTGCTGAACGCCCTTTATTTCAGAGGTAACTTGAACTGGAAGTGTTCAATTCATCCTATGTTACTAAGTAGTGCTAATAACTCCAGCCTTTCCATTTTTGGAATTACTGCTGGTTGAAAATGGAAGCTGCTTAGATTTAATATATCATAACCTGTTGAATTACAGGGTCAGATTTAAAGAAAAGATAAAATTTAGAGAAGGCCTTCTTATTCACTGCAGCTTTTTCAAAAGCATCCAATGTAGTTCTTTCTAACATGCACTCAAGTAGGAATGTATATCTTCCCTAGGTTCTGCTATCTATATGGTTAAGAGCTAAGAGTGTGAACTTTTATCTTTATATAACTCTCAAACTCTGCGTTTTTCTTCTCTTCTAGGATTTTTGGGTTTGTTGGCATGATCCTTGTTCTGTGGTCTCCTGTTGCCATTCCATTACTTCCAACAATTGTTCAGAGCTGGACCACAAAGACTTCATCCAAAATAGCTGAGTTTGCTTGCATTGCCGGCCTGTACACTGCTATAGTGATACTTGTTATGTTATGGGGGAAAAGAATCCGTGGATATGAAAATGCATTTGAGCAGTATGGGCTGAACTTGGAATCACCACAAAAGGTAAATGTTAGAGATAAAAAATAATGGACAAGTCCTTGGATATTACTTCTAAGTTTTCACTCCTGTTTTTACCTTTGCTTTCCTTTTTTGTTTGAAATATATATGTTAAAATTGAAATTACGTGTAGCATTAATTCAATATCATAGATAATCTTTACAATGATGTAGAAAATGACAATTAACAATATGCTAGAATTTGCTTTGAGGGGTGGGGGACAGTTGAGGAAACCCTTGTTACGTTTGTAATAACTACATGTTAGAATGTAGCAAATGGGAATTGATATGAAAATGGTTCTGCTGTGTGCATTTAATAGGTAAACTAAGATGATACTCATTGAAACATTTACAGTGATTCTTACTTGCTCTAATTTAGATGTGATTTATTGTTAATGCCCAACATTTACATTTTACTTTAAATTGCAAAAGAATAAGAGATAAGAATAAAGCGAAACATGATGTATAAGAGACTAGTAAGCAACATTCTTCCCTTCTGTAAAGTCAATTTGGCTTCATTCTTCCTGTGTTGCTTGTCTCTAGCTGGAATTAATGCTCTGGTTCCCCTTTGGCACATTCTTTTTTCTCCAATTTTTGAATGGGAATAGAGCGTCAGGAAATAGGAAATTTTATTGAATATATTATTCATTAGCATTATTTGTGTACTTGATTCTTAAAGCAAGCTTATTTTTAAATCCTTGCTGCAGCTATTTGAGTTCTTGAAAGGTTTGGTTGGTGGAGCCATCTTCATTTTTTCAATCCATGCTGTGAATGCATCTCTTGGTTTTGCAAGTTTCTCTTGGCCTCATATTCCAACATCTTTAGATTCCCTAACTCGGCTAAAAGTGTATGGACATATGGGTCTGGTAGTTGTTCAAGGAACTGTGATGGCAACTACTATTGCACTGGTGGAAGAATTGCTTTTTAGATCATGGTTGCCCCAGGAAATTTCAGTTGATCTTGGATACCATCATGGAATTATCATTTCAGGGATGGCATTTTCTTTCTTGCAGAGGTATGTCTTCTTTTCCGGAATCAAAATTTGTGTACTGTATTAATAAGTTCCATCTTTTAAACAGGTAAGGCCTGATTCATTTATAGATTCGCAATTTGTCTAATTTGTTAAAAAAAGGTTCATGCACCTGAATGAAAACCAATTTGTGCTAAATAGCAGTGACGACTACAGAAAAGTTGTATGCACAAGAACAATTTGTGAATTATTATCACTTGGAAAAGGTTACCTATATGAGGGGAAAAATATCTTTATTGAATTGACTAAACAGTACTTAAGTATATATAGAAAACTCTACCCGTAGAGTAATGATAGATGTCTAGTACCTTAAGGCACCACACTCATAATGATTACAAGATCTTGTATTTCAGCAAAATATTTTCTCCTAACTCAATATAATCCTCTACATCTCTATATACTAAATGTCATAGAAGTATTGGAAGCTAATTATGTTTTTGGTTCAGCTCTCGGTCCCTAATTAATCTATTTAAGGATCAAGTCTCATTAGACTGTATTTAATAGTTTATCATACATCTTAACAATCCAGCCAATTGCATTCAATACAAAACATAGACAAACTCATGGACATTAAGTCCTTGTTCAATCTACAAAACTAGTTTATTTGGTGAATTTTTCTAAGTTTTATAAGCCCTTTTTAAGTCATATATCGAAAGACTCTAATTAAGATGAGCCAAGGGTGACTGCATTCTTTCTTAAACTTTCTCCATTTGTGCCTGTGGGTCAAAGCATTCTTTCTTAAACTTTCTCCTCTTATGTATAGTTCTTCTCCACTTTTTGAAGTGAGATATGTCCTTTTAATGAAATATCCCCTTTTTCTTTTCTAGCTTTGTGTATAATCCACTCTCATTCTGTCAAAATCTTTTCTTCTCTTTTATGGAATATTCAGGTCTCTACAATCAATACCAGGACTTTGGCTTTTAGCTTTGTCTTTGTCAGGTGCCCGACAGAGAAACGGAGGTAGCCTCTTCATCCCCATCGGGCTACGCACAGGAATGACGGCATCCACTTATGTGCTGCAAAATGGTGGTTTTTTAACATATCATAATAACTGCAACCTTCCTCTCTGGATAATAGGGAGTCCTTTTCAACCGTTTAGTGGTTTAGTTGGTTTGGTATTTTCTTTATCATTGGCTATACTTCTCTACCCCAGACACACTTTACAAAGAAAGGAAGCTCAGGAATAGGTAAAGAATTTAGAAGTAATATCACTACAATTTTGAATTTGGCGATGCTATCGTGTTAATATGCCAAAATTGGAGGTGGCCAATGGCCATTTTCGATTGTACTATATCTGTACTGTTAACTGGAGAGTAAAGAATGAGAAGACAGCAATTGACGGCCAACAAAGAAAGATAAAACTTAGGAACCTTAAAAGCTTCAATTCTGAGTACCGTGTAAAACTCTCATGTGGAACCTAGTGGCAGGCACCAATCATGATGTGGGTTTTAGATTTATAGATTATAGGTATAATGTAGAAGATGAAAGTAGAAAAGCTACAAGTTTGTACATATGTTTTGTGTTATATTTTGTAGTCCATCATCCAATCAAAGTGTACAGTAGGTTTAGTGTAAGTTTTGGTAGTTGTATCACTATTTTATCACAACACAATATGATGCACAGGAATTAGGATATATATAGATAGCTCGGGTAGATATAAGTGCTGTTTTCGTTTTCTTTCTCCTATGTCTGCCATTTTCAATGGCATATTCATATTGTAATACTTGTATCCAATGATTTTGCGAAAAAATTTAAATGTATCCTTGTCATAATATCATTTTCCGTGTTATACTGCACTTCCTAATAAATGTCTATTTTTATTATCATTTGCCATGGGTTTAGAAAAACCTAAATCACATTTAACTTTGTTCCTGCTTCATGATTTCTATATGCATGAGTTAAAGAAAAACTGTTTAAAGAATTGAAAATTCAATCTAAATCCTTTCAATTAAAAAAGTAATACACTATTTTAAATTTAAACAAAAAGCTTAAAATTAGTATCAATTTCTTTCAATTGTAGATATAGACTTGTTATTATAAAAGGGTATATATACAATTAGATGAGAAAGGAAAAGGATATATATATTATTCAATTTGTTTATAAAACTATGATAATTCAGTTCTTAATTAAACGCTAATAGTAAAATAATTTTGCCAAAGGTACTAGTGATGAATTAATTAATTTTTTAAGAAATTGCTTAAACCACATCATAAGTGCCATGAAAACAAAACATTATAATGGTCCATAGGTATTGCGTTTGCATAAGCTACTTGAAAATAATTCTCGTTCCTCAGATGTTGAGATTTAAGTCAATGTGTATGGGCCTATGCATGGGGCATGGTTATGTGCATGAGTTTATTTTCTGTTTTTTCTGTTGAGTCTGTTACTCCTTTTTCAGTGTATATAAACACCATTGTTTTCATACTTCAATAACATGAGAAAATCTTCATTCTCTATCAGTAGCTCTCCCATTTACATGGTATCAAGAGCTCTTTACCGTCCAAGGACGTGAGTTGTGTGTGCCTGCAACCAAATCAAAAGTTGTGTATAGTGCAGTTAAGTGAGAGTGCAAAGTGGAAGGAGTGGTGTCTTGGTTCGTAATCAAGAAAGGTTCCTGTGCATTCTTGATCTGGTTCGTGGTGTAGCATGGCTGATATGGGTGGGATGATACAAGGGGGTCTACCTATCTTTGATGGTAGCATGTTCAACGATTGGAAGATTAAGATGAATGCGATCTTCATCTTTCAAGATGTGGCTGAAGTTGTTGAGCATGGTGTTTCACCACCAGGTGCGAAGGCTACTGATGATGATAAGAAGGCTTACAAGATTCAACACAAGTTAGATGGCAAGGCAAGGTACTTGATCTATCAATGTGTTAGCTCACCGATCTTTAATAGGATTTCCATGGCGGGCACAGCCAAAGAAGCGTGGGATATCTTGGTGGCTACGTATGGTGCGGGGGATAAACATAAGAAAGTGAAGCTGCAGGCTCTGTGAAGGCAATTTGAGTTCCTCATCATGGAAGAAAGTGACTCGGTGGTTGGGTTTCTCAACAAGATTCAAGAACTTGTTAACGGTGTTGCGGTGACAAAGTGTCTGAACAGCATATCGTGAACAAGGTGTTGTGGTCACTTCCTCTAAGATTCGATCATCTTGTAATTACCATTGAAGAGACGAAAGATCTGGATGCCCTAACCTTCCAGGAGCTGCAACATTCGCTTGAAGCCCACGAGTTGCGCATGTCTGAGCGGAGATCCTATCAAGAGCAGGTTCTTCATGCAAGAACAAATGGAAAGCAGAAAAAAGATTCCAAGAAAGGATCTAAGACAAAGAAGAAGGGAGAGTCGGATGAGCAGAAGAACAATAACCAAAAACAAAATTCTGGAGAAGATAAAGAGAAGAAGTATGACAAGAAAAAGGTCAAGTGTTATAATTGCCAAAAGTTCGGGCATTATGCACGAGACTGCTGGGATGGTGACGGAGCCAAGAACAGACCAAAGAAGAATGCGCGTGTTCATCTTGCAGAGGAAGAAAACTCTGATGAAGAGGTTGTCATGTTGATGGCTGAGACAGAAGCGAAGCTTGACGGGGAAAATTTGTGGTACTTGAACTCTGGGTGCTCCACACACATGACCGGGAAGAAGGATTGGTTCGTGCAAATAAGGGATGTAAGTCAAGAAAATATACGTTTTGCTAATGATAGTTCTCTCACAGCAAAAGGTACTGGTAGAGTTGTGTTGCGAAACAGTGGTGGCAAGGACGTGATAATTGAAAACGTTCTATATGTGCCCGGGTTGAAATCAAACCTTCTAAGCTTGGGCCAGTTGATGCAAAGAGGTTTCAAGATGACGCTTGAAGATAAATCCTTACGTGTCTTTGATCAAACTCAGAAGTTGGTTATACATGCTGGTTTTTCCTCTAATCGGACCTTTCAGGTTAAGATGGATACATTGAAGCACCAATGTTTTGCTGCTGTCAGTGACAAGTGCGAATGGCTGTGGCATCTCAAGTTTGGACATCTTAACTTGCGGGACTTGAGAGAACTTGGACAGAAGAAAATGGTAGTGGTTATTCCTCATATGTGTGTTCCAGACGAAGTATGTAGAGAGTGTATGGAGTGCAAGCAAACACGGAGAAAATTCAAGAAAGGGGTACCTTCGAAAACTTCGGAGAAACTTGAGCTAATACATTCCGATATTTGCGGTCCATTGCCGGTTGAAACAGCTGGGGGTAGCAAGTACTTTATTACTTTTACAGATGATTACACGAGAATGTTATGGGTGTATTGCTTGCAAAAGAAGAGTGAAGCGTTTGAAGTGTTTGTGCGGTTCAAGTCACTGGTTGAAAATCAGTGCGGCAAACAGTTGAAGAGGCTTCGTGTTGATGGTGGGGGAGAATTCAACTCTCTTGAATTCAAGAATTTCTGTGCTGAAAATGGAATAGCTCATGAGGCAACACCACCATATACGCCACAGCATAATGGTACTGCAGAAAGGAGGAACCGGACGCTGCTTAACATGGTAAGGTGCATGCTCAAAAGCAAGGGTGTTCCAAAATATCTCTGGGGAGAAGCGGTTTCAACTGCTGCCTATGTTTTGAATCGTTCACCAACAAAGAAGCTTGATGATATAACACCAGAGGAAGCCTGGTCTGGTCAGAAACCGGATGTAACTCATATGAGAGTTTTTGGCTCTCTTTGTTATCATCGCATTCCAGATCAAACACAGAGCAAACTTGATGACAAAGGTGCTATGGCAGTCTTGATTGGCTATCACGTAACATGTGGCTATAAATTGTTTGATCCAAACTCTCGAAAGGTAATCATATGTAGAGATGTGGTGATTGACGAAAGCTCGTGTTGGAACTGGCAAGAAACGAGTCAAGGAACTCAATCAGGTACATCACCAACAATTTCACTCACTGATGATGTTGTAGGTGATGTAACAGGGCAGCAGGAGCCTCATGAACAAACTAGAAGATCACAGCGTGTTACTCAACCACCTACACGTTTCAAAGATTATGAAGTTTTCAATGATCTAGCGGTAACGGAGAATGGAAATTTCGTGCATTTCGCCCTGATAGCTGAGGCAGATCAGATAGAATTCGATGATGCTATTCGAGACACTCGGGGTGCGAGCCATGGAGGAAGAGATTGAAGCCATAGAGAAAAACAAGACGTGGACACTGGTTGAACCACCACCAAACAGAAGACCAATCTCTCTGAAATGGGTCTACAAAATAAAAGCCAATCCTAAGGGTGAAATTGTGAGGTACAAGGCTAGATTGGTCACCAAAGGATTTCTCTAGAAAGCAGGAGTTGACTATGGAGAAATCTATGCTCCCGTGGCTCGATTGGAGACTGTTAGAATCATTGTTGCAATGGCAACGTGGGAGGGTTGGTCCTTGCACCAACTAGACGTAAAATCTGCCTTCTTGAATGGGTATTTGGAGGAGGAAATATATGTAACACAACCATTGGGTTTCATAGTCAAAGGAGAAGAGCACAAGGTGTACAGGCTTAATAAGGCACTTTACGGGCTTAAACAAGCTCCTAGAGCTTGGAACCATCGGATCAATCAGTTCTTGGAGAAGATTGGTT
>Ga0214542_1008450_pt1 | contig 16964 bp, 19 predicted proteins | sample CNSS1metaG_FD_160096 | JGI IMG/M metagenome (GOLD analysis project Ga0214542, IMG submission 160096) | Root nodule microbial communities from cowpea collected in UCLA plant growth center, Los Angeles, California, USA - CNSS1 | ecosystem: Host-associated > Plants > Roots > Nodule | place: USA... | reverse complement strand
CGGGCTCGACAACCCGAACGGGCCGGACAACCCGAACGGGCCCGAAAACACAAACAGGCTCGATGACGCGAACGGACCGGACGACTCGAATGGGCCCAACGACCCAGACGACCCGGACGGACAGGTCCAAATAGTCGGGCCCAATCAGGTAGTCGGGCACGTTCGAATCGTGGGGCCCGTCTGGGTCGTCAGGTACGTCAAGCTCATCAGGTCCGTCTGAGTCATCGGGCCCATCCAGTTCATAGGGCCTGTCCGGGACGTCGAGCCCATCTAGGTCGTAGGGCCCGTTCAGGTCGTAGGGCTCGTTCGTGTCATTGTGCCATTCGGGTCGTAAGGCCCGTGTAGGTCGTCAGTCTCATCCGGGTCGCCAGGCCCGTCAGGGTCGTCCAAGTTGTCATGTCCGTCCGGATCGTCGGGCCCATTCGGGTCGTCCGGCCCGTTCGTGTCGTCGTGCCCATCTGGGTCGTAAGGCCCGTGTAGGTCGTCAGACCCATCCGGTCGTCGGGCCCGTTCGGGTCGTCAGGCTCGTCCGGGTCATCAGGCCCGTCCGGGTCGTCAGGCCCATCCAGGTCGTCGGGCCCGTCCAGGTCGCCAGGTCGTCCGGCCCATCTGGGTCTTCGGGCCCGTTCGGGTTGTCAGCCTGTTCAGGTTTTTGGGCCTGCCTGACTCGTTCGGGTCTTTGGGCTGCCTGACCTGTTTTCATCATTGGTTCTGCCTGGTCCGTTCGTGATTTCGGGTCCGCGTGACTCATCAGGTCATTGGGCCTGATCGACTCGTTCGGTTTGTCGGGCCCGCCTATCTCGTTAATATCTTTAGGCCCGCCCAACCTCTTATGGTTGTCGGGCCTGTTCGATCCGTATAGGTCGTCGAGCAAGGCCCATCCAAGTCTGAATTTAGCATAGTTCATCTCAACTTTTAGTCTAACCCAACTAAAAATTTAAATTGAAAATTTGGATTGGATTTTTTGGATTATTCATATTTAAAAATCTTGATTTATAAAATGGTTATCCAATCCATAAGATATATAAAATGTAAATTAGATTGGAATCCATATCCATTAAATGGATTTTAAATGGATTAGATTTTTAATAAAATGGATTATAAATGGAGTGGATTGGAGCAAAAGTGAATTGGATCAAGAAAATTAAATTTTTTGCCCACCCCTAGTTTCAAGTTTTAGGTTGAACTATTTAGTAAGTTGGTAAATCATTTATATTCTCTTTTGTTAGATTACGAAGCATGTTTACTTTAGCTTGTATTTAAATTCCAAATTGTTTCCAGTGGATTTTCCTCACTTTTATGGGTTATAACTAATGCATGCACTAATGATTTTTTCCTATTAAACTATGATGCGTTCATAACTTACGTTGCCCTTTTCATTTCAAAGGTTTGCATATCTTCCAACTAGAATATCTGTATTAAGTATGAATCAACATACTTAATAATTTTTTTTTATAATCTTTTATAAAAACAAATTATCCTCTGAGAAGGCCAAGCAAGTATTAATTTTTTATAATTTGTTTTTTTATAATTTGTACCTGTATGAATGAATGAAGTGTACTCACTACAAAAAAAAATAGTATTATTGACGGATATTTACCGACAGAATAATTCCTTCGGAAATTTTTCTTACCGACAGATTTATCAGCGGATGTAAATGTTGAATTTATCGACGGATGTATTCGTCGATAATTAGGTGAGAATATATAGTGGGCCACTGAACCGTCAATAATGTCGTCGATAGGGTGGATAGCCTTTACTAACAGCCATATATGTGGGTAAATCCTTCGGTATGTCAGTCAATAAAAAATTTATTTCAAACTCCCTCCCCCAAATCAGATAATTTTCCCCAACATCACAATTCTCTGCCTTCTCTCGCCCCAGCCTCTCGCCCTGCCTAGACGAAGCTCGCTTGCTGTCAGAGATCCGATAAGAACGGTAATGTCCCCGGTGCCATCGCCCTTAATGTTGCTCACGTTGTCTCCTATTAATAGTTCTTGTCACTGCTGCAATCCTCATGGCAGCACATCGTTGATGGACGGACAAGATGTTGGTGAGTGTATTTCTTCATCTTTTCGCCATCCAATCCATCTTGTCTAAATCATGAAGTGTTTTGTAGGTTGAGAACGTCAGAGCTGCGAGCACAATCGTGGAAGGTTGCAATGTTCGCGTGACCGGGGTTGTTATGGTTGTTTTTGGCTCATGTGCATTACGGTCACCCACTTCAGATTGTGCAATGCTCTACTTTTTATACATTTGTTGAGTTCGGTTGTAAAATGTTGATACTGTCTGGTAGTGTTTTGTGTTGGGGTTTATTAGGATGGTCATGCATTTAAAGTGTTAGTGTTTGAGATGGACTTGGGACTTGGGGTAGATTTATGGACTTGGGGAGTGCTTAATAGCAAGGCTTGATTAACTTCTATTGCACATAATTTAATCAACTTGTTTCTAACTTGTTTGAAGATATATAAGGTGATTTTGGCATATTCAATTTGTCACATGTTTGTTACTTTGTCTGAATTGTTGCAGATTTACTTACTTATTAATTATGTTTGTTTCTAATTGAACTTTGGAATTAGGAATGTTGTGCCTAGCTGAAAAATTTTGGTTTATTTGATCTGCTAGGTGCCAAATTGATTGTGATTAATTGGAGAAAGACTATTCTTGAAATAGACTACAGTTGGGCAGTCCAAGTGATTCAATTTTGGTGATTCTAGTATAAGTTATGAACTTATTATTTTGAAGAAGCTTTGATGTATTTGGTTTGTGTGTTAAAGCTAGTGTAAACTATTAAATTGATGATTTGCTTTCTGTTTTGAGTGTTTTATACGGCCAATAACACACCTAGTTGTCAACTAGCTACTCTAGTTAAAAATACCCAAGAGTCAATACCAAAAGCTAACTAAACTAACTATGTTTGGTGGAATGAGTGTTGATTTCATGATACTTTTGTTGTATTCCAATCCCTTTTAGTGTTCTTGAGGGCTTCCAACTCTTGAATCACCAATCCAGCCTTCATATTTGAAAGTCAACCCTAAGGTCAAACTTCCATTCTAGAAATGCTCTTAAATTTTCCTTCATCTTTGTGTGTAGCTGTTGGATGCCACAAATTCAAATTTCCAATAAATTTTCAACCATTCTTTAGAATGTTTTATCCTGCACACAAGTTACCAAACATAAGTTAGTCTTTTATTCACCTAAAGGAATGAAAACTAGACATAATTGAATGCACTCACTAGTGTAGGGAAGAGATTATGCCGCGGTTATTTTGGCTTTTTGGCTTCGGTTTTACACCCGAGGCATATGCTGGCGAGGTAAAAAAAAGATATGTTTATGCCTCAGTTATGAACTGAGGCATATGCGAGGGTTACTGCCTCAGTTCTAGAGGGAATCGAGGCCCAATGTGCTTCACAAATTTAAAAAAAAAGGTACTTTCTGACCCAATAGAAGTATCATTGTAGCCACCATCGTTGTACACACACCTATACCAATCACAGTGTGTCACATCATTATCTTCAACCTTCTCCCAAATCAAAAACCATACCCACCATTCAAACCCTAAATGCCGCCAGTGTGTCATCACCACCATCTTTGACCACCGCATCACACTGGAACAACTTCACGACGCCTTCATTTATCTTACCGGCAATGTAGAACAACCTCTCTTGACCACCATATCTGAATAGAAAATTTGAAACATCCCACGACTAACCACCATGATCCAAATCACGACTTCGACACACACATCAATGTTCGAAACCAACAGGAGAGTTTTACGATTTAAAAAAGGAGAAGCACATACCTACAAGCAGGATTGAATGGTGAAAATGGAGACGGCTTCGTAACCTCTGCGACGACAACAATGGAGGAGGCTTGCGCGATGGAGGAGGCTCGTTCAACGGTGAATCGGTGGTGGAGAGACGAAACTGCAACTACATGGAAGAAGGAGCTTTGCGTTCTACAATAATGGCATTCAGAAATGGAAGAAAGAGAAATGGTCGCTGCTCCACGTGAAGAAGACGAACAGTGGCACGATTTCTTTTAAACCCTAAGAAAGCTTATTACCTCGATTGATTTTAAACCGAGGCATAAACATCTATCTGCCTCGATTAGATGTGACCCGAGGCATAAAAGTCTGCTACCAGTTTAAAAATATCAATGCAGCGAGAAAAATAAATTTTTTAGGGGATTTATGCCTCGGTTCTAAGTACAACCAAGGCATAAAAGTTCGAAAAAATTACAAAAGTGCCATCGCGTCTTCGTATGCCTTGTTTGTAGGTGAACCGAGACATATAGGGCGCTGTAAAAAACCCATTATGCACTAGTGACTAGATTCACTAACTAAGCTAATTCTATGTGCTAAGCCTAGGGGTCGTACATCCTAACTAATGATTATGTAAACTATAAAACTAACTCAAAGTCTAAACTAAACTTAACTCTAAAACCAAACTTAGGTAAGAAACTATTATCAAAACTAAGCTAGAATTTGGAAAAGGTAAGAAATTATGTAGAGACATTATAAGTGCTAAGAAACTAAACTGAATTTTAGGAACATTAAATTTGCCTATAACAACCTAGAAACTACACTACTTAAAAACTAATTATAGTAGAGTAATAGGAGAACCTTAGACAAGAAACCTTAATCTATGTAGACTAATTCGTACAAGTTTGAAATAGTGAAATAAGACTAGAATTAATCTACTTATTGCTGAAAAGTATGTAGCCTATCCGAACCTAGAAATCCTTCCTAAAGTAACCTAAAACTAAAATTGGTCTATAAATCCTACTTTATATATTTACTTCCTAAAAATGAGTAAGTACAAGATAATTTCAATATCTAAATCTAAGACACCACTGTAGGACTACTCTAGAAATCTATAAATCTTTAATTGCCCCGTTGTTGAGTGTATGATCGTTGTTACAGTGGTAGGAGAGGCTTGAAGGAAACTTTTGTGATAGGAGTTGAATAGTTTATCCAAACTTCTCGATAATATAAATATTATGCTATTGAGGGAAGGATTATATGTCCTTGCGTCAAGTGCGAATGTAATCACATTTTGAAAGACGAGGAAGTTAAAGTTCATCTCTACAAAAAAGGATTCATGTCAAATTACTTGATTTGGTCATTTTACGGTGAAGAAGTGCCCTCTGTTTATTCGGGTGAGCATGAAAGACGCTTTCCTAGTTCAAGCACGATTGCTCATACCTCTAAGATGAATCAAACAATTTATAAGTAAGAGATGTTAAATAATGCTCTTGGCCAACATGCTTCATTTGAAAAAGCAGACGATAGTCGTTTAGAAGAGTCTCTTAATGAGTTCACTCGAAGATTTTTCAATTTATTAGCAGAGGCAAATGAACCTGTATTTGAAGGGGTAACAGAGTCAAAATTGTTAGTATGCATTAGACTTTTGTCCTTCACATCCAACTAGAACGTTCCCAACCAAGTCTTCGACAACATTGCAAAACTCATTTTAGATCTAACACCACCAAATAATTCTTTGCCCAATAATTATTATGAAGCAAAGAGATTATTTTCAAAGTTGGGATTAGAGTCTGAGAAGATTGATTGTTGTGTAAATGACTGTATGATTTTCTATGACAATGATAATGGAAAAATGATGCATCCTTGCTCCAATGCAAATTTTATGGGCAACATCGATAACGCACAATCCATCCAGGCCAGAGCAACAAAAAAACCAATTCCTTTGAAGTCCATGTTCTACCTGCCCATAATTCCAAGACTACAAAGAATGTTTTCTTCAATGCAAACAACATAACATATGACATAGCATGATGTGAACAAAATACAAGACATGCTACGTTATCCATCTAATGGGCAAGCTTGGAAGCACTGATGAGTGCGTATTTTTGCCATCATTCAATGTTTAATTCTGGGTATTTAATTGAATTTATGTGCTTAAAGAGTGATTTAATTGATAATTCTGATAATTAGGCTATTTGAACTTGTGTGATAAAAATGTCTTAAAAAGTGATTTTTAGCTGCATAAAATTATTTTTGGATATTTTAACGTTTGTTGATGAGCTGAAGTGAAGATTAAACTGATTTAAGGTGGAAAAATAAATTGATTGAAGTTCCAAACCACCTTTAAATAAGTTCTAAATAGGTCTCACCAAAAACCTATTATGCACCCCCTATTTTTATTTACACACTCCTTCTAAAGTGGACCACCAAAAACCTGCTATGCACCCCAGTTTCTACTAACTTGCACCCCTCCTACCACTTAAACTCCACTCAACAAGATGTTGCCATGTGACAATCCTCAACTTTTAAAATTGGCCAACCAGAACAAGCCACGTGGCACTAATCCTTGCAAACACATATGCATCAATTAGACACTGCCACGTCATCATCTTTTTCCATCTCACAAATGTAATCATATCCCAAATTTTTCTCTTCTCCCACCATCACCATGCCGGCAGCAACAGTCGCCACCCTTCCACCGTCAGTCAACGTTCCAGCAGCCACCAGCGTGACCAAACCTGAAAAACATCGTGAGTTATGCACCATGAGATCTCCACCATTAACGCCACCGTGAGGAACATAAATGTGCGCTACAGACCACTCCCTCGCGAGCACACCGCGAGCAACCTACGAACCAGATTTGTGCACCATTCACGAACGTCCACCGCCTGAACTTGCACCATCAAGCTGCAAAAAATCATGATTTGCCGCCTGCACCTTGCAAAAACTGGCAGCAGACCTCCATCCCTCTGTGTTCACATCAGACCAAGTCGCCGAAGAAATCAGCAGAAACGTCATGAACCATGGAAGCTTCCATCTTTCTCGCGAGCACACAATAGCGTTCTCCATCATCACTGCAGCGTGCCTCCATACCCACCCACGAACCAGAAAGGGTTCGCGCAGCCATTGCAGTGTCTTCACGCACCATGACGCAACACCACCACCGCGTCTGCACCGTGAGCCACTTCCGCCACCACTATTCGACGGCAGCCGTAACCTCCATTGCACCTGCAGGAACCGTAGTTTGGAGAAAGTTTACTCTGCCACGTGTCATCCTGTCATTACACAATCAAAGTGGTCAAAGCTGGTCAAATATTCAAATCTGGTCAAAGTTAGTCAAATCTGGTCAAAAAGTCAAAGATTGATCAAAAGAGAAGGTTTAACTGCAAATATTGATATTTTTGGATGTCTCTGCAAAATTGGATTATAAGATTGAAAATGGACTATTTAGAAAATTAGTACAAATATTATTTGGTGATAATTTATTAGATATCTTTAAATAATTTATTTATTTAATTATATCATAAATTATTAACCAACTATATTTGTCAAATAGTCTATATCTCTCCAAATATCTTTGAATATTTATCTTTGAGAGGTTTTAGCAACACAAAAGTCCAGTCCAATTCCTATATAAAGAGATCAAGGGAGAAGCAGAAGAACAAGTTCGGGACTTCGAAGTTTTGGAACCCTTAGGGGTGCCTAATTTCGTTTCCTTTCTCTCTCTTTTCTTCTCTATATTCTTCTTATTATTTTGTATTCCATGGATTGCTAAACTTCTTGGGTTGATTCCATTGAAATTTCTTAATTGGATTCTGAGGTTAGATAAATTAATTTCTTTGTTCTTTTTATTATTGTTGAGGTTTTCATTCATCTATGTCTTTTATCTTTAAATCACATAAGAAGTAATGATTTTAAATCTATATGCATGTTGGTCATATGAGTCCAAGGGTTTTTAAATTGAATTGAGACTTTACTTTGATTTTATTTAGAAACTTTCATATGATTAAATGAGTTTTTACCAATAATTGAGACTTTACTTTGGTTAAAGGTATTTACTCTAACTACAATTAATTGAGACTTTACTTTGATTAATTAAGCTTTTTATTTGGTGAGGAGATAAAAGAATAAACATGATTAGGCATAATAAATTTGATTGAGACTGTACTTTGGTTGAATTTACTATGGATAATCTAAAAGTTCTCACTTTTAATTGAGATTGTACTTTGGTTAAAAGTGAGAACGCCAACAAATTAATTGTGACTTTACATTGATTAATTTGTAAATTTACAACAATAATTAATTGAGCAATAATCTTTAAATAACGATGATGAATCTATTTTGAAAAAACAATGGAATCAATCTATTTTCTTTACTATTGTTTATATCTTATTTTATCTTTTTATCTTTATCCCTCATATTTTTATAATTTTATTTGACTAACTCTTGTATAGTTTTATAAAAATTAATTTGTTAAAAATCAATTTCGTGTTCATTGGGAAACGACTTTGGCTTACTTTACCCTATCTATTTTGTTGACTACTATATATCTTAGTAATACTGACGTTGCTATAGTTTAGTAGTATTAATTTGATCGCGTCAATGACAGCGTTATCAAATTTGGCGTCGTTGCCGGGGAACACGGTTAGAATTTTTATCATTTTAGTTCTTTTTTTTGTTTTTATTCTTTTGATTTTATTTTTTATTTTTATTTTTATTTATTTTTATTTTTTGTTTATCACTACCATTTTCTTTTCTCAATTTTTGTTCTAACATTTTTTTTATTTTCTTTAGTTATTTTATTTTATTTTGTTTAGTTATTTTTTTAAGCATAGTTTTTGTTTGAGGAATTTTGTTGGGAAATTTGTGAAACTAGTTGGGAAAAACTTTGGCTAAGGAAAGATAAGGTACTTAAGTTGTCCATTGAGACACACCTCTCTTTCCTGGAAGTCTACTCAACAAGCTTTCAACTTATTTCTTTTCAGAAAATCTCTTTCAAAAATGCAAAATAATTTTTCATACAAAAATAATCAACATTGTAGTTTTCAAATGGATTACAATTGCTATCACAGCAACCATATGATTATCAACAACAAATTGTCACACCTACTTCTGCACCTGATATAAGTGGGTTAACTTTACGACAATTTAATGATCTATATCCTAGATCATCTTTTTTGGGGTATGAGCAACAACCATATTCTGAGTGTCCACCTCAATAACCATATGTTCCAAATAGTTTTCAGCAACAATATGTACCACCACAGCAAGTTGAAGCAACCAATGGACTATCTTACAGGGAAGTTATGATATTAATGGGTGAAGTTATAGAGAAATTAGAGTCCATGGATGAAAGGTTTCGAGTTGATCAACGATGCAAAAATATTGAGCAAGAGTGGTACGAAAATAAGCAAATATTGTCTGATATGTTGAGGGATGCAAGTAAGAACAACTTCATAGAATTACTTGTAACTGGTAATACCACCCCTCAACCCCATCAGAGATTTCCTGAAAATCCAGATTTTAACGAACTTCGTCATGAAATCAAAGATGTGCTTCTGAAGTTGGCCATCAGAGCTAAACAAATGTTTGAAGATTTGAGTCAGCTCATGAATGATGCAGTGAGAAAGGTCACTTTGGAAGATATGATGAATATAATGACTGAAATGATGAAGATGAATCAAACAGATCAGAAAGAGATGATTAATATCGCCACACAAAACTTGCAGAATCAGTCTGAACAACCAATAGCAGAATCACATCACATTGATATATCTACTGATGGATATAATGATTGTCATAGTAATATGTCTACTGATGGACATATTAAGGATGTTGCTAAAGTTGATGAAGAAATTAAAGATTCTCACACAAACATATCTACTAATGGATATGTTGACGATGCTCAATGTGAATATAAAGTTGTACCCGTTGATGAGGATATGAGTACAAATGATCATTTTCAAGAGCAAAGTTGTGAGAACAATACAATAGAGGAACCAAGTGCAGTTGAAGAGCCAACAATATTCGAAGATGCAGCTAAAGCATCTACTATTGCAACTAACTTGGTTAATGATGAAGCAGCAGAGTCAACAACACCAGGTGAAAATTTTTGCTCAGAAGAGGAAATTATGAGGATTACTGATGATCCGCTTAACCATCCGAATGCACTTGATGATGCTCAAGTTGAGTTGAAGCCACACACTCCACACATCAAGTTTGTTGATGTGAATGATGCAAATAAGTTTTCAATGGTTATCTTTGTTGACATGGCTGCAGAAAAAGAAGAACGGTTGTTGCAACAGGTAAAAAGCTTAGATTCAAATTCTTTTGAAATCATTGTTGATAGAAAAGTTAAATTGCATGCATGTTTGTTTTTGGTTTCTGTTTTTAATTTTAAAAATATTAAAAAAAGTTCAAAAATATGTGTTTTTTTTTTCTTTAATAAAATTGTACAAGCTGACTTGTACTTTATAAAATTAAAGAAAATAAATTTTGACATATGGCCAAATTGAGCCAATAGTCACAAGATTTTTCGTTTCCTCCACAAAATAAGTCCATCAAGGACATTTTTTTTTGAAATAAGTGTGGGGGAAACAAACTGTAGGTAGAATTTTTCTTTTTTCTGTTTTTCAATTTTTTGTTTTTGTTTTCATTTAAAAAGAAAAAAAAATTATGATTTCTTTTTGAGAAAATTGTGAAATTATTAACTTTTTACTAAGTGAAACTTTTAAACAATATGTCTCATAAGAAATGTACAAAAATATTTCCCTGCTTTCAATAAAACATATTGACATTGGATTTTTAGGATTTGATTCACTAATTGGGATGATCATAATTTTGGAAAAATAAAAGTCATGTTGATATGAGTGGATTGTTTCTATGATTTGCTAATTGAGTTGATTTGAGAATTTCTTGATTAAATCTTTTTTGAAAGAGTTTTGACCTTGTGAGTCTTGAGCTTTAATGTAAAGGATGGGCCATCATATGCCATTTCTATTTTTTTCTTAAGTGACTTGCTCATGTTTGTTTATACTCAAATGTTTAGCTTGATTCTTTTGTTTTGCATCTTAGGTGAATATGCATGATTTGATTGAAAGCATCCATCTTTTGCTAATTATCCCTGTAACATTCGAATTGGTCTATGTTCAAATGGATTTAATTCGTACATTCAAGAATCATCATCACCCTATTCTTGTTGGCCTGTGATTGTTACTCCTTACAATCTTCCACATGAGATGTGTATGACTAAGCCTTATATGTTTTTTATGTGTCTAATTCCAAGTCCATCGAATCTAAAGGCATCGATAGATGTTTATCTAGAGCCTTTGATTGATGATTTGAATAAGTTGTGGAGTGGTATTTGGACGTATGATGTTTCAAGGAAGCAAAATTTCCTAATGATGGCAACTTCTATGTGGACTATAAATGACTTTCCTACATATGGGATGTTATCTGGTTGGAGCACACATGGTAGATTAGCTTGTCCGCATTGCATGGAGCACACTAAGTCATTCACATTGAATTATGGAAGGAAAAGTTGTTGGTTTGTTGTCATCGTCAGTTCTTGCATCGTCGCAAAGGGAAAGTTGAAACAGATGGGCCACCTCCGAGGTTGACTCCATCACAACTTTGTTGAAGAGTGAAACATTTTCCAAAAGTGACTGAAAATGGTGTCATAAGGATGGATAGGTATGGAGAGTCAATGGCGGACCTTAGAAGGTCCACAAGGGGGCCATGGCCCCCGTAAGATATTTTTAATTTTTTTTTAAATATATTAGAAATATTTCTTTTAATTTTTTAAATTATTTTTTTATAAATATATAATATATAATATTAATAAATAATAAATAATAAAATAAAAAATTAAACATAATAAAGAATAATAAAATTGATTGAGATCTTTTTGTTGTTCTCTCTCATTCTAAGTTTTTTATGTATTGCATTCATTTATTACTCTACCATCTCTTCTTTTATTGTTTGTTTTAAAAATGAAATAGAAAGTTATATATAAATTCATTCTCTCGCTCTTAGTTCTCATCCGTTCTGTTTTAAGATACAAAAGGTAGCTCTTTCCCTTCTCTTGATAGAAAAATATTAGTGTGATATTTAGTTTTTTTTCATCTTATGAGTTTTTTGTATATTTATTTTTTTATGAATATAAAAAGAAAAGTTATGCACCATATGTTTTCTCATAACTATTTCTTACATGTGACTTGATTATCATGTTTTTTTTAATAATTACATTTCTCAATTTTTTATTAGATTTTGATAAATTATTTTTTAATCTTAATTTTTGTTTAAATAGGTATATTGATGAACAATTAAATAATATATTCAGTTTTTGTAAAGTGATAAAAGGGAAGATATCCTTAAAGATAAAAACAGTACAAATTTACTTTTTCACTTATTTTCAAGCATGATACTAAGAATTCAATTTTTGAATTAGATAACTATTTCTTAAAATTCAAAGAATTATAAGTGGAAAGTTTCATATTAATTCGTTTGAATTATAGGTGGAATGTTACATATTAATTTCTTGAAAATTATTATAAGAAAACATGCTAAAATATGAGAATATATAGGGAAATATATGAAATTAGAAAGACTAATTTAAAATGAGTTTCATATCAAATACAATTTCAAAACTACAATTTTTGTAAGAAAAAACATACAAGAATTTCAATACTGAATTATATATACTTTTGTTATATTAGTAATAATAATTAAATATATAAAATTTGAATATAATTTTGGCCCCTTCAAACTTTTTGACCTAGATCCGCCACTATGAAGAGTGGCATAATTGGACTAAGAAAGGTATCTTTTAGGATCTTCCATATTGGAAAGATAACTTGCTAAGACATAATTTTGATGTCATGCATATAGAAAAAAATTTCTTTGACAACATCTTCAATACAGTGATGAATGTTAGTGGCAAGACAAAAGATAATGACAAAGCAAGAAGGGATATTATTTTATATAGTCAGCGCAAAGACTTGCAGTTGAAGTCACAAGGCAACGGGAAGTGGCTCAAGCCAAAAGAAAATTACACCATAACAAAAGATGAAGTTAAAATAGTTTGTCATTGGATCAAGGAGCTTAGGATGCCAGATGGTTATTCTTCAAACTTGGCAAGATGTGCTGATATTGAAAAGGGTAGTATTCACAATATGAAGAGTCATGATTTTCATGTATTCATGGAGACATTACTCCTTATTGCGTTCAGCTCGTTGCCAATGCATAAATCCTCTAATAGAAATTAGTCACTTTTTAAAGACTTGTGCTCAACGACACTAAAGGAGGATTCATTAAGAAAACTAGAGGAAACTATTCCTTTTATTATTTGCAAATTGGAAAGAATATTTCCTCCATGATTCTTTGATTCAATGGAGAATTTCCCTATTCATCTTCCATATGAAGCATGGCTTGCTAGACTAGTGCAATATAGGTGGATGTATCCATTTGAAAGGTGATACGATTACTAAATTTGATACTTTGAACCAGTGCAATCTTATTCTCGTGTTCAATCCTAATGTATTCATTTTTTATTTCTAAAGATTTATGGGGGAATCAAAGTGTTCTGTAAAAAACAAAGTCCTAGTACAAGGATCCATTTGTGCAACTTACTTGTATCGTGAGACCATATACTTTTGTTCCCACTATCTTAAAAACTTCACGTTGTCACCTAGCAATCATAGGAATGAAAGACAATGCCAAAGTCCAACATCTGAGTCAAAATTATCAGTGTTTAAACAAGTCGATCGTCACACAGGCAAGGAGTGCACTCATTGGTTGACTAATGTTGAATTCAACTCTACTCATGTGCATGTGTTAATCAATTGTAGTGAAGTTATATCGTATCTTGAGTAAGTTCTAATCCCATTGTCTACAACCTACACTGTAACTTCCTTTTAAGCAACTTGTATTCACCATATTGTTAATTTTCTTTTCATAGTTTATTCCTTGTAGCTGAGCAAATACATCAAGCAACATCTTCTGCCAACATATACTCATACTTTCCTCATTGGTTTAGAAACCAAGTAAGTGGAATCATGTTAGTTTAAGAAACCTTTGTTGTTAAAGTTAACTAAAATCTCAATTTTTAGGTTTATAACGAGCCATTATGTGTTAGAAATCAAGACTTAAGGGGATTTGGCAAACCAACCCATGAGATGCGTGAAAGAGTTGCACACATACTTTGTCAATGGGTACAAGTTCCACACTAATACATGGTCAAACTGGAAGAAGACAATTAATTGTGGTGTGTACGTGAAGGGCCTCATAGAGGGTGGTTATGATGATTTTTATGGGATAATTCATAAAATATATGAGCTAGAGTACAACACTTATACTTCTTCAAAGAAAGTAGTTCTTTCTTATTGTGAATGGTTTGATCCTTCTACAAATGGTAAAATACTGTCGAACTTGAAATTAGTTCAAGATAACGACCATTTGATCCATTCATTCTAGCAAATAATGTTAGAAAAGTTTATTATGTCCCATATCCAGCATTTCGAAACATCAATAAATGTCGTTTGTATGTTGCAATACAAACTAAGCCAAAGGGTCGCGTTGAGTCAAATGAGGTGGAAGAGGATATTCCCTATCAAGTTGATGAAATGTCATATGCCCATGAAATAATTGAAGTTGAAGGTGTGTCTACATTGCATGACCTTGGTGGTGATGTTGAAGAATTGGAAGGACAAGAAGAAGAAGAAGAAGAAGAACAATAAGAAGAAGAATAAGAAGATGATAATGATGAACAAGAGGAAGAAGAAGAAGAAGACAATGATGATGATGATGATGATGATGATGATGATGATGAAAATTATGAAGTCATGAACGATGATGATGATGATTTGTACTTTGTAATATGTGTCATCATTGTTGTGTAGTTGTAATTTGACCTTTTAATTTTTAATATATCTACTTGTAATTTGGCATTAATATTTGTACTTGACATTCATCATTTATTTATTCTAATAGTATTCTTGAAAATAGTTTACAATGTCATCCGGTGTTCCACCTAATCCTGGTAAGGAGAAAGAGATAGCAAAGCCTAAAGCAAAAAGGGCACCAAAAAGGCCACGATATCTTATAAAAGTTCCTCCTGCAAGAGCATCCACATCCAATCGACTCGTTGTTGTTGACACACATAGTGCACCGTTAAAGTCGACCTCCCCAATTGTTGCACCCATGCCATTACCATCCCCATTCATTCCTACTGTAGAGGTCACACCACGTGCTGCTATGGTACCCACACCACTTCTTGTAATGGTACCCACACCACTTCCTATTATGGTGCCCGCACCACCTGTAACATCCCAAGGGAATATTACTTAAAAATAAATAATAAAAGAAAATAATTATATTAATAGTTGTCTCGATAAAAATCCCAATGCGGGAAAATTTAATTTCATGAAAGCACGCGCCAAAACTTATAACATAATTAGTCAATTGTTACAAGTTTCCATTATTTGTGTTCATAATAAAAACGTAAAGTAATACATGTAAGAGAAAATCCTAGCTCTAATCCCATGCTAGCCCTCACTCCGCCATCTGAACATCCTCAGCACCACCTGTATCAACATATGCTCCCGTGTAACGAATTACACGATCATCGCCACACACAAACAGAAAGGGTGAGCTGAGAAAATAAAATACAAGCATATAAAACACAAGATAAATCGTATACCCATCTTATTTATTATATATAATTCTTGGCCAAGACCTTAACCCCAAGATTTATCAGTCTTCAAATCATACAATTGGTTAGCCTTGGACTCGGGAACATGATGCTCACACGAACCTGCCCGCTCGTGGTCCTGCCTCTACGAACCTTCCCGCTCGTAGTCCTGCTCTACGGACCTACCCGCTCGTAGTCCAACACATGTGATCCACCAGCCCCCGTACCTCCCCGCACGTGGCATCTCTCAACGTGAGCACGAAAACATACGAACCTACCTCGCTCGTATCCCCACGTGAGAGTAACTGGATATGAACCTCCCCGCTCATATCCTCACATGTCAACACCATCCATGAACCTACCCGCTCATGACACAGCATCTCCCGATCCAAGCAAAGCATCATTGTCAGTTAAAACAACAAACACAACTCGTGACCTGGTGCACGGCCGCCTGGCGCACCAACTAGCACCGCCTGGTGAAACAGGCCTAGACCGCCTGGCGCCAGCGCTCTTCCAGCACCACTGTTTCTTCAACGCCGCCTGGCGGAGCACTCCCTTGTCGCCAGGCGCCATGCAATGCAGGAGTCTTTCCTAGTGATTCCTATCGCCTGGCAGTATCAGCAGACCGCCATGCGCCATACCAGTAACTTCCTGCTACTGATTTTTGGCACCCAAAATGATTAATTCTGCAATTCCAGTATGTACTAGAATGTACAACACAACTGTCTTATCAGGATTTATAAATTCTCCAATCCTATACCTTCCCATGTATAGCCCATGTACCTAACTAAAGACATTTAGACACTTTATTTCACTCCTCTATCACAGTTAATCATCACTACAATAACAAGGCACGCCATTGACTAACAAATACTGCAGTTTAAGAACATTATCAAATCACCTCTCATCATACTTATTTCACGTTGCACTACCATGCATCTTATTCCACACAATCTCGCCTAATCACATAACTTATGTTTAAACTCACAAGTCCCCAAACACTTAAAAATTATAACCAATAATTAAAGATATTTAACAACATTTAGGTAGAATTCCAAGCTTTCCATTCCTAATTCACCAACTAATGCTATCCAACTCTCTTCCTTTACTCAACACAACTATCAAGAACTCTTCACGTAATCACCCCATCAACCACTCTCCATTACCATACACACTTACCTAAGTACATTATTTCTTATTGTGCCCTTCTTTAAGTTCCAATATCACTCTTAGCCTCTTCCCTCACAACCACCCGAAATCAACATTAAATATGCCACTGCTCACGTCATCGCCTGGCGGCAAGAAAGACGCCGCCAGGCGGCAAGCTAGACGCCGCCAGGCAGCATACCAGAACCTAGGAAAATATCTAGGTTGCTGCACCTGCAACGAGCCAAGTTGGCCAGAATCCGACTTATACTACCCAGACAATGTCACACCATAAATCATACTTAATTTACTGACCCAGTTTCCATTGACGTACTGTCCTCAAATTCGTACTCACCATGAACC
>Ga0214542_1008449_pt1 | contig 16965 bp, 12 predicted proteins | sample CNSS1metaG_FD_160096 | JGI IMG/M metagenome (GOLD analysis project Ga0214542, IMG submission 160096) | Root nodule microbial communities from cowpea collected in UCLA plant growth center, Los Angeles, California, USA - CNSS1 | ecosystem: Host-associated > Plants > Roots > Nodule | place: USA... | reverse complement strand
TATATATATATATATATACGCTATGTCTGACCGTTATGATTATATTCCCACGAGCACTAATTATTATTTTTAAGCTTATTATTCTTTTTTAATTTTTGTTCGTATATTTTTTTAAATAGACAAATATTTAGAAGAGATAAAAGAGTATCAATTAAAAGTATATAGTTTTTCAAAAATTACAAGTTCAAAATATGTCTTTTACTATTAAAAGTTATAATACATTTTAATCGTTGTGAAAGCTAACTGAAAAAATAATAGTCAATATAATTTAAAATGAAGAATAAAATAAAAAAGTATCGTGGAATACACAAACTATTGAATTAGAAAAGAAAATTTCATGGACATAATGGTCATTTTATCCCTTAAAAGTTCGAAAAACAATTAAAAATGACAAATCTGATTTAATTATTAAACACATAGAAAAATAGAAAACCGATTCGTGAATTTTACAACTTAATCTCATAAGTAGCTCTTTTTATTCTTTTAATAAATTAAAATGATATCCATTTAAACCAGCAAAAATGAAGATTTAACCGAAATTTTTTGTAAGCAATAGATAAGAGTTACTATGCAATGACATGAGTTGAAGTGAAGGTTGAACAATAAAGAGACATATGATATGACAGTGTTTAACAACCCGAAGACTGAAAATTGCAGCACTCTTGAGAGTGTTGAATCCACGACGAAAATAATAGTGTTTGAATATGCATTAGTATTGTTTACGTAGATAGAAAATGAATTGCAGACATGTTTAGTTTCATTTATTTATGCCGATTTAAAAAGATAGATAATACATGAGTTCCAGATTTTAATATTTTTTAAAATAAAAAAAAATAATAAGGTAAGACAACTCATTACTTTATTATTTTTGTGTTTAATAATTTAATTTATTTATATTTATCACTTTCTATTATTCATATAATAATTATATATATATATATATATATATAATGATAGAATATATTATAATATTACACATATATTAATTTTTTTTAAATATTAATAATAATTATAATTGTAATTATTATAATAATTAGTATTATATAATAATAACAATATTATTATTATTATTATTTAAATAAATATATTTTATAAATGAATTAATTATATCAAATAAAATAAATTTAAATAAATGTGGAGATATAAATTAAATAGTATGTATTGTAAATTATTTCAAGTTATCATTAAGAATAATAATAATTAATTTTAAATTATTAATGATAATATCAATAAATTATATTTTTTTAATTTTATTTTAGTATCATTTCTTCTATTTATATCGAAAGATAAAAAAATAATCATATAATTTACTTTATTAAAAATTATAATTTATTAAATTTTACTAATCATATACAAATTTTCATAAACCTTTTACTTATATTAATCAAATCATATTATATTTTTCTTATTCCAAACAACTTTTGTCTTTACCTATAAATAAACTCAAATAAACTCAAATAATTGTAAATTTATTTTCCAAATGCACGTCCCAATCCACACAGAACATAAGTTTCTCGTTATAATGATGATGAAAACGATACCACGAGACCTATATAAAGCATTACTAATTACTGCAACACAAGTGGAGTGTGTTGTGTTGTGCTGTGTTCTTGGAATGTGGGAGTGATGTCTCATCCCTGTCTTCTATACATAAAAACTTCCGAATAAAACAAATATGTCTTTTCCTCTCCTTATTACCCATAAATTTTTACATTTAGTAAATATAGTTTTAAAAATAATAATCATTAAAGTTATTTATTTTTATTTTATGAATTTTATTATTTTTTATATATTTAAATTTCTGAGTTTACTTTTCTTTCTTTAATTTAAACTATTTTATAAAAGTTAATACAAATAGTCAATCTAATTTGATCATATTTTTATTTACATTAATTTTTTTCTTTTATCTTGAATTATTCTTTTTCTTTTGAACTTGTACGTAGGGATTTATAACATGCATGTGATAGATATATGAATCGGTTAGATGAATATATGGTAGTGTAGGTTGGTGTAGTGATGTTTTCTGTTTTTGTGAATTAGGATCTTTAAGAAGAAGTTAATACTTCTTTAACTTAATTGATTCTTTACTATTATGAAAGAAGTGCAAGATTAGATATAAGAATAGTTAATATGTTCATGTTTTAGTAAAATTGAGAAATTGGTTCAGGTTATAATACTTAAAATTTAGAAGTTATTGATATATGCACCTGAAAACAAATGAATATGATGATGTTAAACTAATTTGACCTATATGTATTTGATTAGAATGTGAAAATTGAAAATTGAAAATATTGAATTGTTTATATAAATGAGCTTTTTATCTCATACTATAAGAAATGCATGAACAATAAATAATTTTAATGACTAAAAATTGTTAATCACTATAATAATCAATTTAAATATTAATTATTACAAAGTAAAAAGTTATTAATTATTAAAATAGTTGTATCTTATACTTTTGAAGTAACACTAATAATAAATTACATTTATAAATTATTGAATTTAATTAGTAACACTTCTAAAGGACTATGTGTAAAACTCTAGAAAATGACATTTTAGAAGTAACAATAATTTAAAACTCTAAAGAATGATAAGAGGTCCTAGTCACTGGATCATTTTGGTCCTAGTCGCGAATGAGACTTATCTTGTAAGTAGTAAATACTATTATAAGTGGATGTCTCCAATAATCTCTTATGTCAAATATATCTATATGGATATTTGAGTTTGGTGATATATAGGATTTTTGTGTGATGATTGCAAGTATAGCTATTGTGATAATGAAATGGTGTAGTATATGATGAATATAAATACATGTGCACTTCTTTTTAGCTAGCTTATCCTCGCACTTGTTGATTGTTGTGTTTTCTTTTCTTCTTTTGTGATGATCACCTTATCTGTTTAAATAGATAAAGTTGCAGGTCTAGAGATACCTCTGAAAGATGAGGAGTTATAAGTTAAAGTAGTGGAATGTCTCGGTTTTAGTTTTGTATAAAATTTGGTTGTTTAGTTTGAATATATAAATGATATATTTTATATTTCTGTCTTTTGTAATATATTAATATATTTTATACATTATCTGTTTTGAATATTTCGATTAAGCATCCATATTTTATTATATTTACAAATGAGATATTATACACAAGATAATTTAAAAAATAATCGTCAAAGTCAATTTCTAACATTATTCACATAAAATTAAACGAATTGATCCTTTAAATTTATAACAATAACAATGTCATTTTGAACAGAAATAAATAAAAAAGAACACCACCGTAACCATTCTTAAAATAAAAATATTAAATTAAACATTTTAAGAATAAAGAATTAAAATAGACAATATAATAGGTCGTTTCTGTCTATACGAAGACAGTTTAATATCTGTCAATTTAAACTTAGGAACATCACATGGATGTTCAACAAAGAATTTGTGCACGTTCCAATCTATTTATGCCCACATCTCGTTTGTTTTGATCCCTTATTTCTAAATTTTTGTCATATTTACTACATTTTAGAAAATAATAAATTTATATACGGTGTTCGCGATATGTTTATTTCGATTTTTTTACTAGAAATAAATATTCAAATCAAACATAAAATAATATAGGCTTCGGTTTGATTTAGTTTGAAAGAAAAAAAAATGATTTGAATCGAATCAAACCACTATGTGCATATTGGTTTTTATTGTTTTTTTAGTTTTCATTTTTTATTAAAAATTTTATTCTTTCTTTTCATCTTTTAAATTAAATTATAATAATAAAAAATATGTTGCTCAAAATATATTAAATAATAAATTAATTGAATTATAAGATTAAATATTTAATATTATTAACAACTAAAATTATATATCTTTAACAACACTAAATACGAATAAATAAAAAAAATCTAAAGATCAATTCATATAACATAAAAATGCAATAAGTGAGATAACGTAGTTAACAGTGTCACATTTAAGAAACATTTAAGAAAAGATAGAAAAGTTCATGAGTGAAATTCAAGAAACTTCCGTAGAAAAGTTTTAATCTTCGTCTCTTTTTGGCAGAGCTCCCCTGAATTGTTACTTGTTACTTAGTAATGTTCTTAGAGGGTGAGTACCTACACTCTGCTGAAGTTATTACCTTTGTACCTATTTTTATTTTTTTTTAAATACCAATAAAACTATTCCATAAATATCTTATCGTAATTGTAATTGTTGTTACATTCACTTATGTTGTCCACTATTACAGTCCTTATATCCCATTTACAATGTATGTTTGTATGTCTGAGTCCATATGTATGGGGATTATGAATGACAATACGGACTGACCCGCATAAAGCACACACATTGCTGGCTGGTCCAGCCCACACTGCACAATTTATGTAGGCTGCAATCACCGGTCCGCTCCGCACATCACTTGGCCTACACAATTGGGACATTATTTTTATTTTTTAACTTAAAAGCATTTTTTGGGAATTTTAAAGCACCCGTACAACATAAAAACAGTGTAGTAAAACGATTCCTGGAGCATTATAATAGGGCAATAAACCAAAGCCTGGACAAGTGCAATAAACAACATAAAAAACACTCCATAAAATGAAGTCTTGGAGCATCAAAACAAGTGTAACAGACAAGTCCTGAACATCATATCAAGTGCAATAAACAACATAAAAGAGTCCATAAAAGTGGTCCTAGAACATGAAAACACCAAACCAACTAACTTAAGTTTATGTAGGCCGCAGGCCATTATGGGTCGGATTGTGACGGACTTGCGGGTTGAATTTCTAGGCATGTCTCGTGTATTTTATGCGAGCCTACGGACCGGCCCACCAAACCAAACCCTAATTACCACTCCTAACAGAAAAGTACGTATGTACTGATTCCATATGTACTAAGATTTATATTCGTACCCTTAAGCCCAAATGAATTGGGATATACGTCTTTACCCATAATTCTAAATATACTAAGATGTACATCGATACCACTAAGTTCATGGTGGATTGGATCAACATGTACTTGTCCCTTGTTCAGAGATATCAAAGACATGTGATTTAATTTGTTTGGCTGGATTTTAAAAATTCAAACAGAAATAATTTGATTGTTAGAAGAAAAAAAAGCAAAACAATCCAAAAACTTTTAGTTTTTTTTTTCAATTATTTGAATCAATTTATTTTTTGTTTTTTCTATCGGTTTTACTCTGTACATCTCTAAATTTATTTACGTGTCTTTTAAAGTTTAAAAAGTTCAACTTATCAGTATAAAATTACAGAGACTTTGGCTATATTGAATAAAAAACAGGGGATTAAAAAGGCATTGCTTCCAAATATAATTATTTTGATTACTTTCTCACTATTGGAAGAGTGGTCGTGATCCTGTATGCTAAAACTATTTTGCATTAACAACATACAAAAATTAATATTTCAACAAAAGAATTTGATAAATTTTTGACAATGTGGCAGAATATTTTTAAAATTTTTATTATTAAAACGTAAGTTAATACGTGCTGCGAAAATAAAGGAAATACTTTTCCCTTTCTCTCTTCTTCATTTTCTCTCTCTAAATTACTCTTTATTTTCAATTTCCTTCTTTATTTTCGCAGCACATGTTACCTTACATTTTGGTAATAAAAATTTTAAAAATGTCCTGCCACGTTAATATCGTATAAAGTTTGTCAAATTCTTTTGTTGAAATATCATTTTCGGACAGAACATATAATAATAATTTCACACAGAGTACTTTTCTTCCCTCCAAAGTAAGGCTCTATATTACAGCTTTTACACAATAAAAGGGTGAACTCTAGTAAACAGACAAAACATATACAAAGACGTGAAGGTAAATTTATTGACAAAACACTGTGGCAGCATGTAATTTAATGTTTCGTTGTCCACACAGAATAATTCCACCGTGTCTTGGCAAAAGGTCCTAATTAATTAGGTCCCTACAATTTAAGAATAGGATGTTGATTCTTTGTTTATCTCTTATTCATAACTTTTTCTCTCAATAGACAATATATACAGAAGAACTTCCTTTATATTAGTAATGATGGTATGGCCACGTCTAATGTAAAAATTTAGTGAATTCAGTTTTTTTAATGGTTGAATTCAGAAAGAAACATGCATTTTTAACCACAAAGTGATGCACTGATTTTGTACTGGATAACGAGTGAACGAGTTTGAAATCACCATGGGAGAAGAGCTAAAGCAGAAGCTTTTGCATGAGCTAAAGAAGGATTCTTTGGGAGAGGAAGAGTCAGTAGGGAAAAGGGTATGGGAAGAAAGCAAGAAGATGTGGGTGGTAGCAGGCCCTGCCATATTCACAAGGTTCTCAACTTTTGGGATTGTCGTGGTTACTCAATCCTTCATTGGCCACATTGGCTCAACTGAACTAGCTGCATATGCTCTTGTTATGACTGTTCTGGTCAGATTTGCAAATGGGGTATTGGTAAGTCTTTCTTTTCTCTTCACCTTGTGAGTGAAAAAAATTCCAACATTTTCTAATGGAAAATTGCAGATTGGCATGGCTAGTGCTTTGGAAACTCTTTGTGGTCAAGCATATGGAGCCAGAAAGTACGACATGCTTGGAGTGTATCTTCAAAGATCATGGATAGTGTTGTTCACAGCCTCTATATTCCTTCTTCCAATTTACATCTTCACCACCCCTTTGTTGGAGGCTCTAGGCCAAGACAAAACCATTGCTCGAGTTGCTGGAAGCATTTCTCTGTGGTCGATTGGTATCATATTTTCCTTCACTGTCTCCTTCACCTGCCAAATGTTCCTGCAATCACAGAGCAAGAACAAGATCATCGCCTATCTTGCAGCAGTTTCAATTTCTCTGCACGTTTTCCTGTCATGGCTTTTAACTGTTCAGTTCAAGTTTGGCCTCAACGGTGCACTCACATCGACACTTCTGGCATATTGGATTCCGAACTTGGGCCAGCTTGTGTTTATCATGACCAAGTGCCCTGACACATGGAAAGGTTTCTCATTCTTGGCCTTCAAAGATCTTTGGTCTGTCATCAAACTTTCCCTCTCTTCTGGTCTTATGTTGTGGTAAGATTTTAACCCGTTTCCATGACATTTTTCATAACAGTTTTTATATCGAAAAAATGTTAATAGTTAATATTTTGTTAGCCAAGAGAATTGAAAGCATAATCTCTCTGTACTTTATGTTTCAAAATCTTTCAGACTAATTTTATAATATAGAGGAGTTGAATCTATACTCTCTCCCACTTGTCGGACAAACAATATTTCGGTTAACAAACTGTCGGACAAACAATATATCGGTTAACAAACTGTCGGACAAACAATATATTGGTTAACAAACTGTTACTTTACTGATTTCGAAAGTTAAGGTGTTTGTAAAAGAAGTTTTGGTTACTGTTTTTCTTGAGTGATGAACATTTGCGTTGCAGAAGAAAATAAAAGAGAAGAGATATAGCACTAACTATGGTTCCTTTTACAGTCTTGAGATCTGGTACAACACAGTTTTGATTCTTCTTACAGGCAACATGAAAAATGCAGAAGTTTCCATTGATGCTCTGGCCATATGGTAACTGAATTTCGTACTTATAGTACATAATCCTCTGTTTCTTCATATTGTTCTGTTTATTTAATGATAGTATCATTGTATATTTGCATCACTTTGTGCAGTCTCAACATCAGTGGATGGGAAATGATGATAGCCCTTGGTTTCTTTGCTGCTGCAGGGTATTTTTTTTTTTTTAAGTTTTCTTTTCTCTATTTGTTGGCTTTTTATGTTTAGTTTTACAATTAATTTTTGAAACAAAATGTGTTCAACAAAATGAGAATTAAAATTAGTTTCTACTTAATTACAAACATTTTATATTCATTTTTAAAATAAGATTTTTATTGTAAATTTAAAATAAAAAAATATAGTATTGTTATTTTTGATAAAGATATTTTCTTAATATCAAAAAATTATTAACTACCATTATTATTACTCTCTTTATTACGACTAACCAGTATTATGGCACCACAAATTTGAATACAGTGTCCATATCACTGTATAAGCATATTTTTAACGTAGTAAAAAATTTAAATTAATTTAAACTATAATTAAAAAACTAAGTATTAAAACTAAAAATCACTTGAAACTAAAAAAAACTATTAAGAACTAAAATTTGGTTAATATATATATATATATATATATATATATATATATATATATATATATATATATATATATATATATTTTATATATAAAAAAAAAAATATTTAAATTTTCATATTTACATAAATAAGTTTATCTTCTAGGTTTGTCATAGTTTTTTTTAATGAATTAAAGGTTTTTTAATTAAAGAGACTTTTACAACAAAACATTAACCTAATTTATTTCCTTATAATATTTATGTCTAACTATACCACAAGTTCCGTAAAGCAATTTAGGTCTATTTTAGTCTGAAATAGATATAACAAAAAATATTTTAAATTATCAATGAATCACTACAACATTTTGTAGTTTAGACCACACTAAATTAGATAATGACTAAATAAATGTGGCCTAAACATATAATAAACAACATTTTTATAAATGTTGTATAAATATCATGAAAGCCCATGATTATACAATTGTTGCTTTAAACTATGTGGACAAAACCAGTAAAAATGTGGTCTAAAAATATAAGTGAGGTCTAAAATCAACCTGAAAAACTGTTGTCTATTGTAAGGATTTTAAGCAACGGTTTCAAAAACATTGTCGTACTAAAAACCGTTGTCTATTACTTATAACCACACTCACCTATACCACATCTAAAAAAATGTGGTCTAATCTTTAGACCATGGTTTTTATAATTTAGATCATAATTTTATGTTGTTTTTTGTTGTAGTGAATTTTGTACGACATTTATTATAATTAATTATGAAAATTAAAGAACTTATAGTTTATAATGATTTATTAGAACGACAATGTATATGAAAATGTTACATGCTACTTGTTTATGTTATTAATTTTTTTTTTATCTATGTAGAACCTTTTATATATTTTTTAATACGTTTAAGTTAATGTAAAATGAGTATTTTTTTTTGTCTTTATAAATTTTTTCTTTGTATAATTTAATATTATTGATTTTATTTCTCAATACACGAAATTAGTTTTTAGTCCACTATCCTTTTTTTTTCATCCTTTTAAAATTTGCAGTTACCGATCTTTAGCATTTTAAAATAAATAAACGATATACACTTTACAGATTTGAAATATTTTTATAAAGACATTATAGGTCAACATTGCATCACAACAAATAGAACATTATAACACGGTACAGCAATGTATATCAAGGGCAAAACTCAAAAAATGTACAAGAAATTTATACTTATAATTAAGATTCATATTGATTATTGTGTGCAGTGTGAGGGTTGCAAACGAGCTTGGAAGAGGGAGTTCAAAGGCTGCAAAATTTTCCATTCTGATAACAGTTCTGACATCATTTGTGATTGGATTCGTGCTATTTTTGATGTTCCTGTTTCTGAGGGAAAGACTTGCTTATATTTTCACTACAGACCCAGAGGTGGCTAATGCTGTTGGTGATTTATCACCATTGCTCTCATTTTCCATCTTGATGAACAGTGTTCAACCTGTGCTCTCTGGTATTCTTTTCTTCCTATTTATTTTTATGTGCATTCCTTGTACACCCCTCTGATACAACTCTGAAAGGTTTTTTATTACCCGAAGTTTTGGTATCAAGGGAACACGTTTGTGTAAGAGATTATCACACCACTTTCGATCTTATTTGTATTTAACGTGTATTGCTTGTAAAAAACAAAGAAATATATAAAACTGTATATTCTGAAGCAATTATGCACTGTGACATTTTTTTATGAATAGGAGTTTCTGTTGGAGCTGGGTGGCAAAGCATTGTTGCATATGTAAACATTGGCTGTTATTATCTCATTGGTATTCCTGTTGGAGTGCTTCTTGATCATTTCCTCCATTTGAATGTCAAGGTAATTCATTCATCTTCTGCAAATTCTCTTAAACTTACACAATCATTCAAACTTTTATATCACATTCTATAAAACACAATTGTAGGGTATTTGGATTGGAATGTTGTTTGGAACATTTGTTCAGACCGTGATGCTTATTACAATCACATTGAAAACAGACTGGGACAAGCAGGTAATCGATTTTTGTGTTGCTTATCACTGTTGATTTTCCATTTGCAGTGGAATTAAGCTTTTCGTATATCAATGTCACAGGTAGTGATAGCTCGAAATCGTGTTAACAAATGGACAATGGTGGAGAACGAAGAATCAAACACTAGACCAACCATGTCCTAGCTAAACTGTGTATTTAACTTTGATGTTTTGAGATATCTCCGTCATTTTGTTTAATGAAAGTTAAAACCATACTTTAATTGATTTCCCAAATAAATTCAAGGCTCTGTTGTTGTCTTTTTACATCAAGAAAACTTGGAGTGCTTTGGTTCCTTCATTCTACACCATTTTTTATACAAATAATCGAGAATCAAACTCTAATTAGAAAGATTTTATGCTGAACAACTACATTTAGTTTACGGTTTCAAACGCATAATAAAAAGTTATATATATATATATATATATATATATATATATATATATATATATATATATATATATATATATATATAATTCAAAATAAATAAAAGATATATATATATATATATATATATATATATATATATATATATATATATATATATATATATATATACCCATTAATCATTCACAATAATGATAAAAAAATATGTCCTCATCAACAAGTCAAATTTGTGTAAAATACTAAATAGATATTTGCAAGTAATGATTATTTGTTTGTACGATGTATTCACCAATATATTTTATATGAAATGAGTATCTTTTTAAATTTAAGTTATCAAAACAAATTATCGGTGAAAGAAATATTAATAATTTAAAATTTAATTTTATATATATTAGACATGAAATTGAAATAATTTTACAAAAGATTACTTTTCTAAAATTCATATTTTAAAATTTAAATAGTTTAATTTAAAATTGATAAAATATAAAAATATTCGCAATCACAAATATACAAGTTTTGACTATGTCTCACAAGAACATATAACTAAAATATTTATTTATTATTCTGGTTAATTATTGATTAATAATATTAAAATATTAAATTCAAACATTTTTAATTTTTAAAATTAAAAAATTAAATTGGATAAAAATTTTGGAAAGAACTAATTTCGATTTTTGAAAATTAAAAAATTAAAAAAAAATATTTAATCTAAATTTTAAATATAATTTTTCTATGACTCAGAAACATATTTTTAATTACAACACATATGCTAAATGAGATGGTGATTGGGTGTGACAAGACGGCATGCCCCACTAATATAAAACAAGGATTTTACATTAAACTTAATAGATAAATTAGGGACAATCCACATTGAGTTGTGTGAAATAAAAAGGACAATTTTCATACTTTTTGTACATAACGCAAAAGACAATTTTTTACGTGCATTATAACTTGAATAATAATATTTTAATTTATTTTTTTATTTATTTTTAACTCATTATTCTTATCACTATTAAATTATTTATTTTAATTTTTTTGTAATGTGATGTGATGATCTAAGGATGATGAGAATAATGAATTAAAAGTTGATCAAAAAAATGGATTAAAATATCATTATCCTTATAACTTCATGTTTATCCGATAAGATAGAAGTACTTACCAGTATTATGTAAAAATAATATTTACAAGAGTCATTTTTCACATGTATAACATGTAAAAGGTAAAAAATTGAAAAAAGAAGTTTCAATTTTAAGATTATGATTTATTATCGTAAATGAGATAATGTACTTTAAAGTTTAAAACGTTATCATAGTTGTTTTAGAAATTATTTGGGATGGAGGATGAACCGATATAGATATAAATTGTCATCGTACTTAATTTGAAATAATATGAAACTATCCTCGTATCAGAATAATGATCTATGAGAAGATATAATAAAAAAGACTTAAATACATGGTTGGTCTCAATTTTCATAAATCTTTTTCACTTTGATTTTCATTTTTCTAAATGTTAAAAATGACTATAACTTTTGTACAATTTGATTTTTTTTTAAAAGTTATTTAGATTGTTAATGGAATGTGAACAATAACCATCACGTGTCACTTTTTAATTTTTTTAAATTTTAAAAGGGTTGTCCACATGTAGCAAACATCAAACATAAATCTAATAATTTCTTGCAAATAATATAATTATGATTGATTTAAAAATAATGAAAGAAATATTTAATGTAAATTTAAATTTGAATAAAAATTTTATTATAACATTTATATAAAAATTAAATTTAGTCAATTTGAAGAAGGATAAAATTGAAACTGAATTGAATAAAGTTTACAAAAATTGAAACGAAATTGAACAAAATTAACCAAAATGTGGATTGGATTGAATATAAGTCACGAGACACCGACACGTTGACTTGACACGTGGTAGTGACATTGGCTTGACACGTGACACTAACACTACCATGTGTCACAATACCAACTTGACACGTGAACAACTTTTTAAAAAATAAAAAATAAAAAAAAACACAGAGTGATACGTGACATTAAAAAAAAATTAAACGACATATAGAAAAAGGATTAAATTGACCATAATTTATAAAAATTAAGATCTTTTTTAACATTTCAAAAAAATGACTGAAGTGAACAAAGTTTACGAAAATTGAGACCAATGATGTATTTAAACCTAAGAAAAATAATGATTGATACAAAGCTTTAAGTTTTTGCAAAGTTTTTTAATGTAAGGACTTTTGGCAACTAAAGTAACATAACATAAATCAATGTCCTTTTAGAGAAAATAAAATCTTTGAGTATAAAATCCCTAAAACCAATTTTTTTGCAAATAAAGTGTGAAAATCACAGTTTTGAAAATTCCCTCCTCTTTGGATGATGAACTTCTAAAAATATTCATAAAGCAAAATGGAGGAACACAAACGTTTCTTTGCACCTAACATGTGTGCAATAATATCCTCATTCTCCATAAAAAGACAAGACACGTTTTCTTTTGATCTCAAAATACAAGATTTCTTTCTTTTGTAGGTCTTTCTGAATTCGTGGTCGAATTCTCTCAAGTTCAGGGAAATTATGAGATCTTAAATAGCTCAACACCTAGTATCCCAACTCTGGAGTCCAGAAGATTAACCTGAGGGGGCTTCTCACTGCACCCCGAAGCCTTCTCCTGTACCCCCAATAATTACCTTTTTGACCTTAATTATTTTTTATCTCTCAGAGTGGGTGAAAGTAATGTAAATAAAATTTACTACGCCACCGGTGCTTTCTTTTTATCTATGCAGAACTGCACCCCCAACCCCCAAATATTTCCACATGTTTCGTTTCTTCTTTTCGTTCCTCCACAATTTTTTGTGTTTTCTGAACTCTAGTCCCTCTGGTCTATGGTCCCTGCCTGTCTGTGCTTCAAGCTCGGAGTGGTCGCTATCTCTGATTCAAGCTCCCAGCAGTTGTCCTTTTTTTGTTATTTTTTTTCTTTTTTTTTTAAACGGATGTCGAAATCCGCTTCAGGAATTTGTGAAACGGATGTCGACATCCGTTTCGTTATTTTTTTGGGTCTTTTGTGAAACGGATATCAAAATCCGTTTCAGGAATTTGTGAAACGGATGTCAACATCCGTTTCGTTATTTTTTTTGGTTTTTCTATGAAACGGATGTCAAAATCCACTTCAGGAATTTGTGAAACGGATTTCGACATCCGTTTCGATATTTTTTTTTTGTTTTTTTCTGAAATGGATATCGAAATCCGTTTCAGGAATTTGTGAAACGGATTTCGAAATCCGTTTGGGTTTTCCTCCGTCGCAGAAGAATCATAGATCCCAAGAGACTTCGTTACTGCTATGTCTCTCACCTCACCACCAGTCACGTCATCCAGTTGGAAATTAATATCATACATGTGTTGACATCCGATTCTTTTGTCGACATCTTGGTAATTTCTTGTTTCATCAAACTGTTGCTGCTACAAGAGAAAAAATTAGCTTAAAAACATGGCAATTTTGATGGACATAGATTGAACAAAACCCATTTTTTTACCACATATTTTCTGGAAAGTGCAAGTTGAGAAAAAAAAATTGTAAGCAAAAAGAGAAATTGCAACCTCCATAACTATAATATACACCTTCATCAAATATGCTTCGAAATCCGTTTCACAAAATTCTTGAAACGGATTTTGATATCCATTTCAGAAAAAACAAAAAAAAAAAATATCAAAACGGATGTCGAAATCCGTTTCGCAAATTCCTGAAGCGGATTTTGACATCCGTTTCATGGAAAAACCAAAAAAAATAACGAAACGGATGTTGACATCCGTTTCACAAATTCCTGAAACGGATTTTGATATCCGCTTCACAAAAAACCCAAAAAAATAACGAAACGGATGTCGACATTCGTTTCACAAATTCCTGAAGCAGATTTCGACATCCGTTTCAAAAAAAATAAAAAAAAAATAAAAGAACAAGGACAACTGCTGGGAGCTTGAATTAGAGACAGCAACCACTCCGAGCTTGAAGCACAGACAGGCAGGGACCATAGACCAGAGGGACCAGAGTTCAGAAAACGCAAAAAATTGTGGTGGAACGAAAAGAAGAAACGAAACGTGTGAAAATATTTGGGGGTTGGGGGTGCAGTTCTGCATAGATAAAAAGAAAGCACAGGTGGCGTAGTAAATTTTTTTTACATTACTTTCACCCACTCTGAGAGATAAAAATTAATTAGGGTCAAAAGGGTAATTATTGGGGGTACAAGAGAAAGTTTGGGGGTGTAGTGAGAAGCCCCATTAACCTGAAGCATTACTCGATAGGAGTTCGAGCCCGTTCCTTTATTTTACATTTAGGTCCAATAAGGGGGTGCAAATAGCAATTGAGGTGCGCATGTTTTAGCCTATTTGAAAAGAGAAGCACACCTTGGAAAAAAAAAAGGAGAAGTAGAATTTGGATTCCCCGTTGACTTTTTGTGTATTATTTCTCTACTATGTTGTCATAATACAATGATTACCACTAATTTCAATATTTTAAAATATATTAAAATGATATTTAAAATACCAGTACAATGTATTTTTAATGCCTAGTAGAGAATAACACAAAAAAATCAATAGAGAATTTGAACTCAGAAGAAGTACCACACATCTTGAGTTTTTAGAGAGTGACATGTAACATATTTAGCACATTTTAAGTATGTAAATTAGATCTATAATTAGTGGCACCAAATTACAGAGTTAACTAGGATTAATTTGAATTCAAATTTCTCCCCTCTCCCTGATTATCTAGTATCTAAAACTATAAATAGAGTGTCTTTCCTATTGTAAATTTAGATTTGATTTCTAAAATAATACGTGTCAACACCCAATTTCGTCCGGGTAAGAAATAAAGAATTTTCTCTAAAATAATTAGAAGAAAGGAAAAATAGGAAAAAGTGAGCATTGATTTGTATATAGATATATTCCTACTTTTACTTTCATCCTTTTTTTAATTTTTATTTAATCTTGTTTTATTTTATTTTATCTTATTTTATCCTTTTTATTTTATTTAATTTTATCTTTAAACTTTTAATTTAAATTTTAATATTTTCGTTTACTTTTATTATTTTATTTTGTTTTATTCTTTTGAAAAAAATATAAAAAAAGGGGGGTAAAAATAATAAAAATGAGAAAAACTAAAATAAAAGTCAATGGTGCGCTTTCTCTGCACTTTTGAGACTTGGCATGAGAAAGGAAATGGTGGGGAGGTGTATCACTGCATGCCAACGCCGGTGGAATGGCAGAAGCCAACCCGCATTTCACTTTTGGCCCTTTTCTAAAACCAACACAAAATATGAGCGAAAGAGGAAACTGGCATGGTAAGAAGAACGGTCAAACCATTCTGAAAAGAAGAGAGGATACAATATCACAAAGAGCAAGAGAGCAACGGGGGGAGGATACACAGTTTCGCATTTCATAACAGATAACAAAAAAGAAGAGAGCACCCTTGGATCATCTGATCATCTGAAAGGAAGAACGAGAACAGGGGAGCCTCCATTGATCACACCCTACAAACAGAGGGAGACTACAAGAGGTAAGCACCAATTGAACCTTGGAATGAATATAATCTTGTGTTATGTTGGTTGCTTGAATGAATATGATCTTGTATTCTGCTGGATTTGTTATGTTTTATTGGTTTGAGATGTTGTCGTCCTCGTTTCGTTACTATTTGCTCATCACTATTCATCCAACCTGCACGAAATAACTGAAAAGATAGAACTATCTCACCACTCATCAGCACATAGCCAGCCATAGCCAACGAACAAGCTCCTCAACCCATCATCTAACCCCCAATTCATCCTTCTCTTCTCGCAACCAATCGAACCAAAACGGCAACCCAAACTCTATCCCCCTCACCCATCATCAACACACCAAAAAGCTCGTGCTTCATTCATCCACCAGCAGGAGGTCCAAACCAGAACCCCAAACACACTTCACAAACGGTTTTGTAGAGCGCGTCTTCACCCGCTTACTCACTTGCCATCATCTTTGTCTCCCACCTGCACAAAAATCAGAACCACACTCATTCTTCACCATCAATATACACCACCCATTACCTTTGTTACAACCCCATCTCTGCGACTCAACATCACACCAGACCGAAATCCGTAATAGCACCAAAGACCCCCGTTTTAATCTTCCCCGATCACAGACTTCCAATCGAAACAGAGAAGAGAGAAGATCGCCGGCGGCGCTGCCGCCGGCGAGTCGGAGCTTTAACGACAGCGGCTCTAGTTTCGCTCACCAACATTATCGCCGTGGGCCTCTGTTCGACCTCGCAGATTAGAGGAGAGGACGCACCCCCTGTTCGCATTAGCGGCGCCGACGTTTCCCTCGACGGTGGCGGCGAGGCGGTGCGACGCGAAGCGATCGCGACGGGCTGGCAGCGGATGAACGCGCGGAGCTTCGACCGGGAAGAAATCCTCGCGCAGAAGGGGAAAT
>Ga0214542_1008442_pt1 | contig 16973 bp, 7 predicted proteins | sample CNSS1metaG_FD_160096 | JGI IMG/M metagenome (GOLD analysis project Ga0214542, IMG submission 160096) | Root nodule microbial communities from cowpea collected in UCLA plant growth center, Los Angeles, California, USA - CNSS1 | ecosystem: Host-associated > Plants > Roots > Nodule | place: USA... | reverse complement strand
TGTAAACAATTATAATTTATTTCAAAGTATTTGATATCGAAGAAACAACCATACTCCTAATATTGAATATTTAATAATATTATGTTTCCTTTACCGTAATTTTTTATAAAAATTAATTAAAATTAATATTAAAGTAGTAAGAAAACAGGTATGGGTATGGGTACGAGATTACACCCGTTACCCGGTGGGAATGAGGATGGGACAAAAGTTTGATATCCGTTGGGTTTGGGTATGGGGATGGGGATGAATTTTTTTGACGGGGATGGGCATGGGATAGTAAAACCTGTCCCCGCCCCGCCCCGTTGCCATCTCCAATACCAAGGTTTTGACAACAAAAATAATTAGTTTCTAAATTGGTCATTTGAAGACCAATTTAGATATCAATTCATTTGGTAGTCAATACACTCATAGTTAATGTTAATGACTACTTTAGAGACCAATTCATAATATAAATTATTTTAGTTATCAATTTAGACACCAATTATTCATAATAGACGGGTTGACTCAAAGCGAAGGTCGAGACAAGTCAGCTAAAGTCGAAGGCCTAGATGGACCATTCTCGCCAGAAGGTCTACACAGGTTGACTTAAGCTGAAGGTCAAAATGTGTCATTCTGAATCAAATGTCAAGAAGGGTTAAGCCGAGTCAAAGGTCGAGACAGACCAACCTGGACTAAAGACTGAGACAAGTCCTAGGGTTTAAGGTTGAGATAAACCAGCCTAAGCCAAAGGTCAAGACGGGCTAACCTAAGCCGACTCAGGTTCAAGGTTAAGAGAGTCGGTAAAAACCGAAGGTCCTGATAGGCTAGCTTGGACCGAAGGTCAAGAAGGGCAAAGGTTGAAAGGAGCTGAAGGCCTTACTGTCGTGGTATGCCTAGACAAAAGATTCAAACAAACTCATTTGGACCAAATGTTTAATAAGATATTTAAAAAAGTTAATATTTTTTAATTTTTAAAAATAAGTCATGAGTGGACCTAGCGAAACAAAATAGTTCTTCAAATGAAACAAAAATGAATAATAATAAGTAAAGAATTTTTTTTATATTACCTAGTAAATGAAAGATTTATGCTATTAAACATTTAAATTGATAGTATTAAACATTCTCATGTGAAAGAAAAATATACAATAAATAAAAATATTAAAAAATAATAGAAATATTCAAATTTGAGATATAATTTTTTTAATTGACATACATCATTTTAACATAATTACATAAATGTTATGGTAAGATGAAAATATACTAAAGATGCGAATGAGTTTCATGACAAATCAAATCATTAGAAGAAATAAAAAATAAAAAGTATATATATATATATATATATATATATATATATGGTAACTTAATTAATTGTGAACATTTTAATAATTTAAACGAGAACGCAAATATAGCAGGAACGAGTATTATGGCGGAGATATGTACGTCCTCATACCCATCTCCGTACCACATTAAAAAAGTCGAAGATTTCCTATACCGATACCCATACGCAGTTAATGCAGAAATTTTCCACCAGAATAGAAACAAGTTCGGGCAATACCCCCAAGGCAGGTTTATTTGTGATCTCTAAGTGTACATATCTGAACAAATTTTAAAACTTATAATTTCTATTTATTTCATTGGCTTAAATACATTTTTGGTCCTCATTTTCGTAGTGTTTGTTGCAGATGGTCCTTATTTTGACAGAATGTTTAAAATGATCCTCATTTTTACCGAATGTTTAAAATGATCCTCTTTTTTGCAATTCATGTTTTATTTGGTCCTTTTCTGTAACGCCGTTTAAATTATTAACGGAGCATTGTACAAGTGACACGGTTTGTATTAGGGTGTGTTACGTGTACTGTACATATGCTAATTAACGTTAATTTTTCAATTTAGGGGAAAATTTGCAATTAGGGAAATTTCTTCATCTTCGTCTTATTTGAACTCGCATTTGCAGGGGAAACAACTAATAGTTGTCATTTCATCATTGGATTGCAGAGGTATAATGATAAGGTATATGTAAGCATGAATATTTAACTCTTTAATTGTTAACATCACTCTTTCCCATCCCAAACTGCTGGGTGTGTGCTCCTAGCAGCCTTCCACATGAGTATTTTTAATTTTTTTTGCCAAAGAATCTTTTTCTAAAATTTGCATACAGATGCCTCAAGCAAAATATTAGCTGCAACTACAATCCAATGATGAAATGGAAAGTATTAACTGCTTCCTCTGCAAATCCAAGCTCAAGAAAGACGAAGATGAAGAAATTTCCCTAATTGCAAAATTTTCCTAAATTGAAAAATTAACGTTAATTAGCCATATGTACAGTACACGTAACACACCCTAATACAAACCGTGCCACGTGTACAATGCTCCGTTAATAATTTAAACTGCGTTACAGAAAAGGACCAAATAAAACACGAAATGCGAAAATGAGGATCATTTTAAAATTTTCGTAAAAATGAGGACCATTTTAAACATTCTGTCAAACTGAGGACCATCCGCAACAAACACTACGAGAATGAGGACCAAAAAGTATTTAAGTCTATTTCATTATAATGAATAATTAATAAATAATCAATTTTGTAATTGATGTGATTTACAAAATGTGATTTACATTAATTAATTAACATTTATATAACTAAAATAAATGATTTACGATAAATAAATTAATCAATTAGCTAATTTCAATTAATATAGTTTTTAAATACTTCTCATTGGAACTTGAAATCACTGATAAAGAAAATTCAAAAATAATAAAAAATGTTTAATGTGATTTACGTTAATTAATCAACATTTAAAACTAAAATAAGTAATTTGCATTAATTAATTAACGTTTATATTATTAAAATAAATAATTTATGTAAGTAAAAAAAACAATTAATTAATTTAACTTTAAATAGTTTTTAATGCTTTTCGTTGGGACTTGAAATCATAGACAAAGAAAAGTCACAAATAATAATAAAAATGTTTCACATCGAATAATGTGATTTACATTAACATTTATATACCTAAAATAGAATCATTTACATTAGATAAAAAATTAATTATTTAATTTCAGTTAAAACAGTGTAAATACTTTTCATTGAAATTGAAATACTCATAAATAAATAAATAAAAATTGATTAGTCTTTAGTCTTTAAGTTGCTCATAAATTGAATTTTTTAAATGATTTTATTATTAAATTTTTACTTTACTAAATGTTTAAAATTTTTATAAGTTTTTATTGAGTCTATGTTTTAATTAAATGTTTTTGTTATTACAATTCATTTGTTTGTCATGTTACCAAGTCTCGCTCAAGAGTAAAGTGGGTAAAACATTCATTTTAGACCTTAAGGACAAGAAGACTTCAAAAAAAAATTTTATTACTAATATTTCTCTATTAAATTAATTATAAAATTATGTTTAAGAAAGAAACGGCTAAAAAAAAATTTAGCACTAATTAATATATCTTATTAAAGTAATTATAAAATTATGTTTAAGATAAAAAAGGCCTCAAAATTTTTTTTATTACTAATATAAATCTATTAAATTAATTATAAGTTTATGTTTGGGAATAAAATTTAATTAAATTATTATTAGTGTATGTTAATTTTTATCGGTAGTAAAAATAATGATTAATGAATTAAAACATTTTTTAGTAAATTATAATTTTGTATATAAGAAAGATAATGATTAACTATCTTTATTCACTTATAATCAATCTGGATTATATTTTCTTCTTTTATCTCTCTATGATTTCTCTTACCTCTCCTTACTTTATTTTCTTATTTATAATACTCGTTTTTCTAGTGTTTTCACATATTACATCCTTTAAATCTCTTTAATCTCATGTTGCTCATGTGTTCCGATTTTTTCATCGTCAGTTTTGGTCAGTATGTTTTTTCTTTGTATTTGTGTTGTTATTTTTATTCTGTTTTTGGATTTGTATTAAGATTAGAAATATGTTTCTTTTACTTGGTTTTATTTTTTCGGTACTTCTAAATTTACGAGTTTCGAGAGTTTTTTTTTTTTTGCATATATCTTTTGGAGAAACTGAATCTTCTTAGAAAACTATTAATTAGATTATGGTTTAGTATTTTAGTGGATAATAAATTAATTGGAGCATATAATCGAGTTTAGGAAAAAAAGGCTTACTATCGAGTTTAGAAGAGCAATATTTATTTTTAATTATTTTTATTAATGATTAATATTAAAATAAACAACTTTGCAAGTTTGTAAAAAAGTTGAGATTTAAGAACGAACAAAAATGAAGACTTCAAGATACTACAAGTCTACTATCGAGTTTATTTTTTTGACAGTCAAAACCATATTTTATTATTTTAATTCATTAATTTTATATATTTATCTTTAGTAGTGTTTTATATATTATCATTTTTATTTCATATAATAATATATAGATATGTCAACTATAAAATATTAATCAGTCTATTCAAAAATTCAAAAGAAAATAAGAATTGAGACTTTAATTACATAACAAAAAGAACTATGAACAAAAAAGAACAAATGTCATGTGTATTACGGTGGATAGATATTTCATTTTTGAAAGAAAAATGATTAAATATTGAAAAATATTTAAAACATTATAATTCGTTAGATATTGATGGATTTGATTTAATTTCAAAAATAAATACACTAAGGGAAATTATAGGTTTTAAAAATGATAAATTAATTGACATTCTTAATTATATAAAAAAAATACATTCTTTTCCAAATGCACATATAACTTATAGAATAATATTAACAATTTTAGTAACAATTTTAGTGTGAGTTGTTTCAACCGAAATAAATTTCTCAAAGTTAAAGATAATAAAAATCTATTTAAGATCAATAATATGTCAAAGAAAGATTAAACATATTAATCTCATTATCTATTAAAAAAGAAATGTTAAATGAATTTAATTATAACAATTTAATAAATAATTTAGCATAAAAAAAACAACTCAAAAAATAAATTTTAGATTAAAGGCTTCATTTTATAAGTTTACTTTAGGCTTCCGCTGAGTCGTTTCTACATTTTACATGTGTTTATTTTTTTCTTTTTTATGAAATATATTTAATATAAAATAATATTATTGTAATAATATTAAATAATAATTTTATTACCTAAATTTTCTATTAAATATATTAAAAATTATTCATCATTTATATTTTATATTAACTTGTAATAAAGAAATTAGGCGATATAAATTGAGAAATATAAAAAATTTATGCGTTCAATAAAAAATAAATAAATTAAAAGTATTTAAATTTATTTAAACTTAGAGTTCAATAAATATATATATATATATATATATATATATAATTAAAAAAAATCATTAAATTTTGAAGATTATAATAATTAATTATTATATTATCTAAATTAAACATTATTTTATAAATTAAATATTATTAAATTTAAAATAATTTTTATCATTAATAAAAAATTGCAATTAATTTTGTAAATTAAAGTTTAATCTCTAATATTAATTACTAAGTTTTAGGTAATTATTATTAATAAATAAGATAAATTTAAACTTTCCAAACGGTGAAACTGATATATTAATGCTAGTATAATATGATAGTCTATGTAAAACATATTTTGTCATAACCTTCATATGTTTAACATTAGCATAGTCGAGCAATGTAGAAGAAAAAAACTTGGGTATTTGATTGCCAATGTAAAATCTGTAATTGTTAAATTGAATTTTAAACGTTTAAAATTTGTCATATATGTATGTCAATGCTATTGAAATGTTAGTAAGTATAATACAGTTTAATTTTGTAATATATTTTATTTTTATAGAATATTAATTTAATGTATAAATTAAAAAAATTTAAAATTAACTTTTCTGTAAATCCACAAATAGAAATTTAATAATTATAATATCTTTTAAATTTTAAATACTTAATTGGAATTAAAATATATAGATTATTTTCGTGTATTTGCATTTAATATTATATTATTAATACTTAAATATGCAATAAATTTTTTAATTTATATGTATATACGAAGAGATTTCTTTTTTGTCTATATTTATTTTCTAATTTCCTCCTTTAAATATTTTTTAAATTAAAATAATTATTTTATTAACATTACTTTTCAAATAACCATGTTTAAATTAAACCATTTAATTTTATGTATTTTTTTTCAAACTTAATCATTTTTTATTTATAAAATAAATAAAAGATACTTCTGATACTTTTATCTTCCTTAATATTTATAAAATGTTTTAAAATTTAAATATTTCTTAATCTTTAATCTATCTATACTAAAAATTAATATTTGTGAAAAAAATTTTCAAAACAACCATTCTTTTAATTATATAATCTTACATCACATTCGATATATTTATCTATTTATTCAATTATAAAATTACAATATGTTACAGTTTTCCAATTACTTAATGGGTTTAAAAAAACCTCAACGTATAGTAACCTAAAATCAAATTCTGAACACACCTATTTGTTTAAATTTTCAAAGATAACAGTCTTCTTATTTTTGTAAGCTTAATAACAAAATTAATTAAAAAATAAGCGTATATAGTAATATATGAATGTAATAATGTTTAGTAGATTTTTTTTTTCAAATTTGATTTTTAATTTGATTTTTTTGAATAAATACTTTTTTAAATTAAAATAATTATTTTATTAATTTATATTTTAAGCGATTTTTATTTTTATTTAACATTTTTATTTGACCGTTTTATTAAATTTAATTATTTTATTACAAAATAAATAAAATCTATCTAGAGTAAAATTATTGTAATTTTATGATTATAATAAAATTTTATTATCATATAAAAGTATAACACATATACGTAATGTGTTTTCATTAATAATATATAATTTTAATGGAAAATCAATTCAACAAATACACCATGAAATCTCTAAATCTCTACTACAACCAAATAATACAAATGTATCAAACGCAATATAATTTTAATTCTTAAATACTTGAACACTTTTTTAGTAACTCAATTTAAAAATTTCATATACAGTTATTTTGAAAACATCTTTCTTTCGATATATATTTAATTAATTTAATTTTAATTATTTTAAATATGCCTAACTTTATCTTATTTTAATTTTCCTTTATACATTACTTTCATAGTTATCTCTTTCATTATTTAACATACGGATTAGATAAAAAAATAAATGAAGAAAAATTTGTAACATCCCAAAATTTCATAATAAAATATAAGCTTTTAGGTCAATACTTCATGGTAAGTTATTGACAGATGCATATAATAACGTTTAAATATAGTTACCATCAATTTAAAAAATTGTGGTTCAAAATGACATTTAGATGAATATTTAAAAATAAATTGATTATAGTTAATACAATTTTTTAAGAGATGATATACATTATCACCTAAACTAACTATTACCCTAGGCCTTCAATGACCTTCTTTAGCTCATGTGCTATTACTACCATTTGTGTCTATCTATACTCACGTATTAATTGTTGGGTTTATATATTTTTTCATATGGGTAATGATTATAGTTATTGAGAGATTGTGGTTATATATATATATATATATATTAGTCTTATACACATAAGACATTTGACACCACTTTAACTCCAAAACCTAAAGACAATGTGGTTATGAGTCTTTTATCTTATATAGTATTTAACTTTGTCTTTTCTATCCAATGTGATACTTTTGACTCACACTTGTACTATTCCCAACATTAATATACTATCATTGCAGAAAAGAAAACTAAACAAACATAAAAAAAAGGAGCCCAAGGATAAGCTAATACATTTAAAAAAATAAGAAACTTAAAGTAAAAGAAATAATAACTTATTATAAAAAAATTTAATAAAACATATTTCTAACATAAGAATAATTTCTTAGCTTACTCTTTCCCAAAACTTTCCTAGGTCTCCCTTATTGCCATCATCCTACATGTGTAATACACATTCTTTATTTATCACAACCATGTCAGGTTTTACAGAGGGGGTTTCACTGGGGAGAACAACACCAATGAGATCTGAGCCTAACCACATAAGACACTGACACCACTCTCAACCCAAAACCTTAAGGCAATGGGTTTATGGGTCTTTATTCTTATATAGTGCTCTACTTTCTCATTTCTGGTCAATGTGGGACTTAGACTCACACTTGTATTCCTAACAATCTCCCCCTCAAGGGTGAGTCCCTTCAATCACATTGGTACACTCCCCCTCCCGCGGAAGCTGCCCAACCACGAGTACTCCTTTTCTGCCTTTTTCTGTACCGTCGTTCTTCTTAACGGGACACGCTTACCTGGAACCCTTATCTGGGACCCTTGCCAGGAAGACTTTCGATACTAGGACCATACTGGTACTGCACTCGTCTGAGCCGGTATTAACCATCGGCTCTGATACCACTTGTCAGGTTTTACAGAGGAGGTTTCACTGGGGAGAACAACATCAATGAGATCTGAGCCTAACCACATAAGACACTGACACCACTCTCAACCCAAAACCTTAAGGCAATGGGTTTATGGGTCTTTATTCTTATATAGTGCTCTACTTTCTCATTTCTGGTCAATGTGGGACTTAGACTCACACTTGTATTCCTAACAAACCAGTCTTAAACTTCGATATTTTCTCATATCAACTATCACACTACTACTTTTAAGGTTTCAAACAATTTTTCACGCCATTTCATTCACCAAAACATCTCAAATCAATGAACCACAACTAGACATTGCTTCCGGAAGACTCTACACCTATCATACTTACTTATCACCAATTATTTAAATTATAATCACATCCTGCTTCACAAGTCATGACATGGTTAACTTCACTGGCTCCTTAAGTATGATCCTCTTTCATATCATATCGTCTGCTTTGTGAAACATCCTTCTACTTTCACCACCTAGATATCATTCTCTATGTGAGTTATATACTAATAGAGTCAGGATAGTCTCACTTACAGAATTACCTTTCAATACACTTTGACATACATACAATAGTAGTAATTTTCCCTTGTAAATACTACCTTGACTCAGATCTTAAATATCAATCCAAACAAAGTTCACGAAATTATATATTCTAATATCCTATATACAATCAGACACTGAGTTAGCACATAAAAACACATTAATTGAGCTCATAGAATCATGCATATACCACATAAAACTTCACTTACATCTTATTTATTAATCTCTCAAACTTTATAGATACAACAATCAACCCATAACCCAAATACCATCCATATTAAACTTTAACACATTGATCAATGAAAATCATAACAATAGTTTCTTCTCTTTTTCATAGTTTAAACATTATTATAGTAGCTTTTCCGAAAACAATATTTCTTCTCCTTTTCATAGTTCAAACATTAATATATATATATATATATATATATATATATATATATATATAACTAGTAAATCTCAAATCAATTCAGATATTACTTACCAATTCAAATACTAGAAACTAAAAACCCAACCTTTATGAAAAAATAGATTCAACCATAACCCAACCTTCTTAATGCCAAGTCTATTTCTACAATATATTCAATTCAGATATCACATTACAATTTAAATACATCCATAACTCAAAACACAATCAATTTCCCTTTTTCATCCAACAATTTCATTAATGACCAAAATAATTTCTCTCTATTAAATCATACTTCTAAAATAGTATCTTTGTTTCATCACTCATAACACAATTCGATCTCATCTCAAGATTCAATTAGCATTCATGATCATTTCAATTCATGAAACTATAATTTAATAAAATTAGAAATAATTTATTAGCTTCCCTTACCTTAAGGAAAACTCCCATAACAACTCTCCCCTTACACTATTTCACCACTTACAACGTCCTATTTACACAACCCAAAAGCTAAGTCAACGATCAAAACATAGTTCTAGGATGAAGGCTAGAGGAAGACATATCTAGATGACAAAAAAGCTATATGCAACTAAGGAAAATTGCATGCAATAAGAACCATATTTGCTCTCTAAGAAGAATTTGAACTTACTGTAAGATGAAATTGATTGAATTGTATGGTAGGATTCTTTGCACTGATTGCTTCTATTGCTTCTATTGCTTTAAGAGAATAATGAAGAAGATCAATTTACTAAGAGAGGAAGGGAGGAGATTGAAGAAAAACCTAGTGTTGGTGTATAGTCGGGTACGTCCCGACCCAATAAGGAACAAATGGTCGGGATCACCCCGACCCGAGTATGGGGTGCTCTCGCGCTCTGGCCCAGTTGTTGGGGTACTTCTCCAACACAACACATAGGGCACAATAAGTGTGACGACCGAGTATATTCCGACCCTTTTGTCCGTGTATATCCTGGCCCAATGATGTGACATATGGGAAATAAGATTATGGCATAGAGGTACAGAGGAGAAGCGCGCAATCTCAACCAAAAAAGGAAGGAGTTGATGTTTGGAGGAGTACAAACGAACAAACCTCAGCCAAGAAGGAAAAAGTTTATATTTGGAGGCGTACAGACGAACAAATCTCAGCCAAGAAGGAAAGAGTTGATATTCAGAGAAGTACATGCGAACAAATCCCAAACAAAAAAGGAAAGAGCTGATCTTTTACGAAGTGGCAACATGCAATCTCAATCAATAAGGAAAGAACCGACGCATATAAACTTAGTCAGAAAGGAAAGAATGGATCCTTGAATACAAACCAGACCGCAAATAACAATAGTAGGTTCGTTAAAAGACTAGTATAAATTAAGACCTAGTGAACACATAAATGTATGCTTTTCTCACTTAACCACATACACCTAATATCGAATCACTGTTTGACTTGAGCGTCGAAGTGCCTGCAGGTACCCCCCACCCTCAGAGTGCATTCGGCAGGGAGATCCAAGAGGAGTCCAGAGAGGAACAGAAGGAGGTTCAACATAGAGGGTTCTTGAGATCGTCTGGTTCCGTACTAAAATAGTACCGATCAGGTACACTTAGCATCCCAGAATTGAGAACCAAGGGCTTTCTGAAATTAACCTCTGCTTTTGAAAAACTCTCTTAAAACCACATATATTTTTATAATATATTTTAATAGAAAGAAAATGATTATTATAATAAAATATATACCTATATTTATATTCTTTTTATAATTTGTTTCCAGGTTCTCACAAAATCCATCTATAAATTTTATCTAGATAAAATTTTATTATCAATTGTTACCCTATCTAATAATTCTATTAAGTTATTAATATCTAAATATTATCATTATAATGGTTCTATTTAATAATTATATTATATATATGAATATACTCACACCTTTTTATTATCTTATTAAGCACTTTGACATACAATATTATCTATTATTTAAAAAGATAAAATCGAAAAGAAATAAAGACTAACACAAAAATCTTCTATTGTGCTTTCAGCTTCAAATTCTCACCCTCATCAACTTTCATAAAATAATATATTATAAAAGAGTATATTTGATGACCTAAAAAACATGTGAAATTTATAAAACTAACTCTAACCATCATAGAGTAATTACTATCACTATCATAAATTGTTGCAAATGTTATGAGAGCAGGATATCAAAATGCATGAAATAACCAATTCAATGTGAATAACTCATATCATCTCACCATATATTTGGAAAATTGCCAACTTTCTCATGTATCATACAAGATCACGTACACAAAATAGGGTAAGCTATTAATATATGAAACATTGTACACTCATTTATCATCACTAAGTGTTCATTTGGAAGTATCATTCACAAACATCAAAATCAAATGTTTGTAATAACAATCCATCTAGCGTAACATATTAACACATTTGACTTAATGTATAAGGTTTTCCCTTTCGCTCAACGAGCAGAAAAAGCTCACCCAATGATACAAAGAAGAGAGTTTTCAAAACCTTTGGCTTGCTTAACAAGACACTACTAGAGGTATACTCGCTCATCGAGTCCGGACTTTCCTAACAACTAGTTCCTTCTAAGCTCATTGGATTTTCATCAATTTACTTTTTCCCAACAACTAGGTACTAGGAGTAAAAGCACATAAACATACCTAGGGAGACCAAAATCATCTAGTGACTCAACCACCCTGAGCTCTTTGGAAGTGTATTAAAATATTTTCACTTATTGAGTATTTTACTTACCCAATGACCAAACCCTTAGGAACCCTTTTTCACAAGGCTCGTCTAGCGAGTATTGGCTCACCCAACGAGTAAAATTACTTGAGCTCTTTAGATTTTTAAAACTTTATTTTTGTTCAGTTGTTGGCTAGCTCGATCAACGAGTTTACATAATTTTAGAAACTTCACAGATATAACATATCATCAATTTGGACTATTTAGAAAATTTCACTCATTTTTTAGTTAAAGAAGCCACCATTTAGTTCAAAAGTGCCTTCAGTTAGAACAAATTAACTAAAAGGATATATCTAAATTGATTAGTAATCACACAAATTGACTAACAACCAAAATATCATAGTTCTCAACAAATTTCAATCACATTCAAAATCTACCAACCAAGAGCAAAGTATATCAACTCAAAGGAAAAGACCATCATTCTTTCCAATATCAATTCATTTAAATCAAAGATACCAATAGAAAATAGACTAACTTCCCTTGTTAGAAATCTCATGATCCTATCATAATTTTAAAAGGCTTGAATCACACATCAAAAAATATCTGTACACAAAAAACTCATATCAATAATATAAATACATTATAATGATCACAAATATATAAAGATTCATTTTGAATCCTTTAGAACCATATGCAAACACGGAAGAACGTTAACATGACTCATCAAATCATAACTTAATTATAATCTAATTGAACTTCAAGTTTATACACAGACTTCATTTTTCTTTTATGTTTTATCTATGTTATCTTTAACCTACCCACGGTCACAAATTTAGTATTGAAAGTTAAATATATATTGAAACATTTGATTAGATGATGATGAATTCGTTTATAGATACAAAGACTCTGTTGAAGTTAGTATCTAATACTATATACAATTTTGAACTAACAAATGGCAACTTCTTCAATATTATAATATATCTGAACCACTTCTATTCAAAATTTACTTTCTACAACAGGAAATATGGTTACGTGTCAATCTCTCTGAATTTTGAACATTAAAAATTAAATCAAAAACCAATCAGTCTCTCACTATTTTTTTCTAACCCTCCGTCTCCCACACACAAATCCTCTTTCTTATCCTCTTTCAAACCTTTTTCAGCTTCTTCTCTCCTTCTTCTCTCTCTCTCTCTTTCCCACTCATACATTCAAACCTCTTCAACTTTTTCTCTCTCTCTTTCTCAGTCGCACAGAACACCATGGCTTGCAGATAATCTTCAGTATTCATCTTTTACTCTTAAATTTTTACTCTCAGATTCATGACCACCGTTACCAACAACAAAAAGGTAACAACTTTTCTGGGTTCTTTCTTTGTTCTTGATGATTTTCGAGTATTGTTTTTCTTTTAGATCTACTTATTTTGGTTGGATGAATGTTCTCAGATCTACTTTTCTTTGTTGACCAAATGTGTTGGGTCAAAGTTTTTGTCTCAGATCGACTGTTGTATGGATTTGTTCTTCTCGGATCTACTTTTGTTTTGGTTGATTTTTTCCTCTGATATTCTTAAGCACCTTCACGAGACTTCAAAAAAGGTAACCACTCTTCATTTTTGTTGTTGTTCTACCATCTTCTCAGATATTTTTTCTTTCTATTAGTTTTTTGTTTGATGCATATTTTTCTCTGATATCTACATATTTTTTTTCAGATCTACTTTTCTTTTGGTACGAGATTTGTTGGATTTAGGTTTTTCTCTCAGATCTACTCCTCTTTTGAATGGTTTCTTTGCTCTCAGATTTTTTTTTCGATGTATAATGTTCGATTTATTTTTTCTTCTCAGATCTACCTTTCTTTTAGTTGATGTTTTGCTCTGAGAGCCTTGAGCAACTTGACGAATACAAAAAAGGTAACAAGAATTCTATTTTTTTTGTTCTTCTACCATCTTCTCAGATCTACTTTGTTTTTTATTATTTTTGTTTTTCATGGTAATTTTTCTCTAACATCTACTTATTTTTGTTCAGTGTATTTTTTCAGATCTACTGTTGGATGAGTTTGTTCTTCTCATATATATTTTTCTTTGGGTTGATGTTTTTCTCTGAGATTCTTGAGGACCTTCACCTTACTAAAAAAATGTAACAACTTCTGATTTTTTTTCGTTCTTCTACCATCTACTCAGATCTAATATTTTTTCTATTATTTTTCTTTTTTATGGATATTTTTTTCTGAGATCTACTTTTTTTTGTTCTATTTTTTGTTGGATAAATGTTTTGTTTTCAGATCTACTTTACTTTGTTGCATTTATTTATTTGATTAGTGTTTTTTTCTCAGATTTACTGTGTTGTTCGTATTTTCCTTCTTCTACATATGTAACTACTTATTTTGGTTCTATTTCTCTTTTGGATGGTTAATCTTGCTCTCAGATTAGCTTTTTGTTGTATATTGTTCTATTGATTTCTCTTGGTTGATTGATTGTATAATGTTCGATCGATTGATTGCATATTGTTCTATTTTTTTTCGTTCTTCTACCATGTTCTCAGATATTTTTTGTATTATTTTTGTGTTTGATGGTTTTCTTTCTCTCAGATTTTCTTTGTTGAAATTCTCTGTTGTGTCGATGTCAGAAAGGTAACAACTTATTTTGTTCTTTTTCAATTTTGTTCTTATTTTACTCTATTTTGTTTACTTATCAAAAAGGTAAACTCTTCTTTTGTTATATTTATATCTATCTGTTGGATGATATTTTGCTCTCATATAAGTATTCATTACAATATTAAATGAAATTATTGATTTTCCAATGACATGCATTAACTTTGAACTATCATGAGAAACAGTTCTGACGGTTGGAACCTCCTTTTAAAAAATATATAAACTCACTCGAAGAAGAATGTTTCTCACCCGAAGAAGAATGTTTACCAACTATTGAATAGTTTGCTCACTCAAGGATTTTCAGGTATATTTTTTTGATTTTTTTTTTCAAGTCTCAAGTTCTTTTGTGATTATTCTTTGATTTTGTGAAACAAAGTTCACTTTCTTTTTCTTATCCTGATTAGACCATGACTGCAAAATGAATTTCTGATGCATAACTCTTTATTGAGGAGGTTATTTTATAATTTTCTTGCCATGCCACTTAGTAATTTGAGGATACATTATGTTGGAAAGGGTATTTTTATGTTCTTGATTTTAGAATTGTAAATTCTTTCTTTAAATTTAGGGGTTTAAGACATTTTTCACTATATTGTCTCTATCTCTTTTTATGGTTTGTTTATTTTATCTTTGTTTGGAGGAAGGTTATTTGATGAAGTGGTCATATGAAAAAGCAAAGCTAGAACAATCAAATGATGTAAATGACCAAACAAGGGGAGAAATATTTAAACAAGCTGCAGAAGAAAACATCTATCCTCCTAATACCATATCAGCAGAGGCGGAGCATTACAGGTGCAGGGAGGGGCCTAGGCCCCCCCAAATATTTTTGATTTTTTTTCAAAATTATATATCTATTTTTGAAAATTTGAAAATTTGAAAATTTGAAAATTATAAATAGTATATTTTAGAAATTGATGATAATTAAATTGTATCTTTTTATTTTTTTTTTGTAAAATACAATATTTAATGTTAATAAATAATAAAACATAAAATCTAATATAATAAAAAATAAAATATTTAGTTTAATTAGTTTTCTAGTATTTGTTTTCGTCTAAAAATACCAAATTGTGACTAAAAAATTGTAACTAAATTGAAACTAAAAAAACTGAAAGACCAACTTACATTTTTGGAAACAATAACAAAAAAAGTAATTAAACCTAACATTTACTAAAATATTTTTTATTTTCTTCTGTCATTGTCTTTTTAATTTTTGACAAAATTGTACTCATCTCTCACTATCATATGTTTCTTTTATAAGAAAAATGAAGTTAGACACATACTCATTATGTTTGATCTCATTTCTCATCTGTTTCCTTCATTTCTCAAAGAAAAAAATGTAACTTTCTCTTGTCTTACTTGATGATGAAATATTAGTTTAATAGTTATTAAAATTATTTTTTATCTCATGAGCCTTTTGTATACTTATTTTTTATGATTATAGAAGAAAAAAATAATGTATTTTGTATTTTTATAACCGATTTTTAATTGTGACTTGATTATAATATATTTTTCTTTTAATACTTATGTCTCTCAATATTTTATTATATTATGATAAATTATTTTTTAATATATTTTAAAAAAACATATCGATGAATAATAGAATAATGGATTCATTTTGTAGAAGTGATAAAAGGGAAGCTACATGAAGATGAAAAGTTAAATTATACTTCTTCACATCTTTTTTTTAAAGTATTTAAAATATTATAGTAATAATACAATCTAACAATCCAATTGTTTTATAAAAGAGTCATTTTTTAAAGTGTTATACTAATGGTCCAATCAAATAATCAAAGAAATATATTATTTTGACCCCTCCAAAACTATTGGTCAAGATCCACCACTGCATATCAGCATGTCATAGAATCAGAGATGAAAAAAAACTCCATAAAGAAGATAACTTTATTGATCAGAAAAGTACAATATTTCGAGTTACTTACAATTTTAAATTTGAGTTTAAATATTTGTAAGTTAAACTTTAAGAATTTGTGAGTTACCAAAGGTCACATTTGTTGACCTCAATTTTCAATATTCCTTTAATTTATAAATGTAGAGACCTTTTATGTGTAAAGTATCTTGGTTTCTTAATAGTTAATTTGTAAAATATTTTATTTTCTTAATATATCAAGAATTGAAGTTTTGGAAATTTTTTCAATCTTTAATTTCTAACAATAGTTAATTCATACATAATTTTCTTTTTCTTAGATTTAGACGTAGCTTCTTAAAATAAACTTTCAAAAATCAACACTTACATCTTACAATATAAATGTCCATAATATACAAAAATAAATGAAAAAAATTTGGTCACACTACCAATGAAAAACTTCTCATTCTTTTTGTCTTCCAACATTTATGTTGT
>Ga0214542_1008439_pt1 | contig 16978 bp, 9 predicted proteins | sample CNSS1metaG_FD_160096 | JGI IMG/M metagenome (GOLD analysis project Ga0214542, IMG submission 160096) | Root nodule microbial communities from cowpea collected in UCLA plant growth center, Los Angeles, California, USA - CNSS1 | ecosystem: Host-associated > Plants > Roots > Nodule | place: USA... | reverse complement strand
GTGGAATGGTGAATGTGATCACTTGGTGACTTACTTTTACTTGATGGTTGTTGATGAGAGTTAGAAGGGAACTTATCATGTTTCTTTTTATCCTTTCCCTTCCATGAGTGACTAAAGTAGTGGTTGGGTGAGTAACTCTTCCTTGCCCTTCTTTTTCTTTTCAATTGAATTTCAATCCCAAGGGTAAGTGTGAAAACATTTTCAAGAGTGGAGTACTCACACAACTCTACTTGGTCTTGTATGTCTCTCCTAAGACCACTCACAAATCTTTTTATTTTCTCTTTGTTAGTTTCTTTTATTTCAACCCTACACATTTGAGACTAATTCTTTAAAGTACTCACTCACACTCATAGAACCTTGGTGAAGCCTTTGGATAGAGTTTTTTGGTTAAGCCTTTTTGTGTTAGTGGATAGAGTTTATGGGTACTAATCAAGCTAAATATTTTAAGATGAAAATGATTTAGTCCTAAGGATAGCTATAGGTTAGTGGATTAAGAAGTGCAAACGAAGTGTCAGAATTGGGTTTTTATCATTATAAACAATTGAATATTCTAGTTTAGCAATGGGATAACATTATTATGTAATCTGTCACCCACTAGCCAAAGTCAATAAAGGAGGCATGATGTTTTGGGGGTAGATGTGGCTAGGATGTCCAAGGGTGTTTGTTTCTTGTTTGTATGTCAGAAGTCGTGTATGGTCAATGTGATTAAGTTGTACATTAAGGAAAGAATAAGGTAGTGTGAAGTGCTAACGAGCATGTTTTAAACAGAGACAAAGGTGATCTTTACATTTTTGTGAAAAACTATAAGGTGAGTTCAATATAGCAGATACAACGTTTTGCCAAGCGTAAAGGATAATTCAAGCTTTAGACAAATCTACATTTTTGAACACTATATCACTTAGCGCAAAGGCAAGGTTTTCATTTAGTTAAGGTGTTGGGGACGATAAGTCATACAAGTTTAGGTGGTTGGTGAAATTGAGGTGAAATTGGTGTGTGAGCATGTATGATAATGATTGTGTTCAAGGAATTTCAAGGAGAAATTATTTTTTGTTGTAACTTAAGTGTATGCTTTGATGTATTCAATTCAGTAAGGGGGGTATCCTGATACTCTAGTAATCATACGCACTCAAATAAAGTAGAATAGGTTATATGGTGAGAGTTGCAGGGCATCCTAATCAATGGGTTTGTTTGGTGGAGATTAACCTTGTGTGTGGTAGGGTGATAACTTGATGACTTGGGCCTAGCCATAGGTCCAATCAAAGGCCAATCACTATTCTTCTCTCTTGAGCCTAAGATCTTGAAGCCCCAATATGCCTAAATGTCCAAATGCTTATCTCATGGGCCAAGGAGGACGTCAAGCTTCCTAAAAGTCCATTAGTATAGATTTCAATTGGGCCAATTGTTTAGGCCATGCTTTTAAAATAAATTTTTAGGAGTAGTTTTGGATCATAATTCACCTAACTTTTGCAATTGGATCTATTAGGCCCAATTACAAAAGTCTAAGTCGAGTTGCATCTAGATCAACAAGGAAGGCATGATCAAGCCACATGGCACTCTTGGAATGAAGAGTTTTTTTCCACCTTCTTGAGTGGCCACTTGGTACTCTAGGAACAGAGAGTATTTTTCACCTTCTTGAGTGGGCACATGGCACTAGGAATGGAGAGTATTTTTCCACCTTCTTAATGGGCACATGGCACTCTAAGAATTAAAGTATTTTTTTTTCACCTTCTTAAGTAGGCACATGGCACTCTAGGAATGGTAAGTATTTTTCCACTTTTTTGAGTGGCCATATAACACTATAGGAATGGAAAGTATTTTCCACCTTCTTGAGTGACTAAATGGCACTCTAGGAATGAAGAGTATTTTTCCACCTTCTTGAGTGGCCACATTGTAACATCCCGTCAGGATATTACGGATTAAAAAAAAAGTCACAAAGACGTCGCATTTATGAATAAACTTCATTTCTCAAAAGCGTGAGAAATTTAAACTTTTATAAATTCAATAGATAAACCCAAAATCCATGATTACAAAAGCTGAATAATCCAAAACTGTCTCATAAAATTTTACACTTTATTTCCAAAATATAAATAGCATAAAGTCTACCCTGCTATCCCCCGCTCTGTATCTAAGCATCACCGGCACCACCTGCATCAACATCCTCTGCTCACGTGTACTGCGCACACGATCATCGCCAAACACAAGCAGATAGGGTGAGCTTAACAATTAAAACATACACAAGTTGTATACACACATACAACATATATATATATATATATATATATATATATATATATATATATATATATATATATATATATATATATATATATATAAACCACACAAACATCCTAGAGTGTTCCCATTCTTTTAATTATCATCACCTGGCCACCACCAGATCATTCGTGTTCTACCTCTCTTTGAGACTACTCCAAGGTAATTTGCTGCCAAACTTGTCGGCCACAACCGACAGAGCACGTGCGGGAAACCATTGCTACAGATCATACACCGTAACGCCAAGTGGAGTTCCCAAATACAACATAAGTCGTATTGTCCCAAGACTACCAAACTCGTTAGCTATTACTAAGGAGAGCAATCTGTCTGGACCCATCCGTACTAGCCACAACCAGCACGCTCACACCGACTCAACTTAAGGGTTCCTCGTGTTCATCCGCCATCCCGAGCTCAACTCGAGGGATGTCATTCCGAGCTCAACTCGAGGAATGCTACGTGCTTAACCCCTATCCCGAGCTCAACTCAAGGGATACGTTCTAAGCTCAACACAAGGAACCCAGCAATCTTACCTTTGAAGCATCGCTAAAAGCTCTGTAGATCACACCTAAAAAGTCCAACAACTAGGACTTATAGTAGCCAAATTGCCTAGTGGGGGACACGTACCGCTAGGCGCTACAACTTCCAGACCGCCTGACGGGGGACGCGTACCATCAAGCACTAAGCGCCTCAAAACATGCAAACATAGCAGCCACCGCCTGGCGGGTCAGCCCCCACCGCCAGGTGCCAACGCTTCAGAACCCCGCTAATGCTATTGCTACCGCCTGGCGGAATACATCTCATCGCCAAGCGCCTCACACCATGTAGACTCCTTGTTCTATTGCTATCGCCTGGCGGGTTGAACCCCGCTGCTAGGCGCCATACCAGGACCTCGTCGGGTACTGATTTCGCTGCACTCCACTCAGCTGTTAAGTCTCAATTCATGTATTTGCACACCCCAGAGTACACTTTTTCAATGGATATTATAACACCAAAATTTGCTTGTACCAGTATGAGCCCTCTTATCCTATCATACCAGTGAGTTACTTTACTTAAGATTAAATAACAATTCACCAAGCAACCAAATACAACTTATATACATTTTATATCATACCCTGACCGTATTACACGTAATTCATCCATTAAGCCCTCACAGCCATGTGACCCTATCTTGATACTTAACCTGATTAAACTGTACCAAACACCACTGCATGTGCATTTCAGCCATAAACCTTATCTGATAGATTTCTTTTCCTATCTACCCTATAGTTTAAATCTCATTAACCACACTATACTCTCCACTCTTCTAAGTATCCAATTCATCTCTTTCCACCAATTTCTTCACACCTCTTCATGTCCACGAACTATCACAACAACTAGCCCGAACCAACCCAACCAAAACCCTAGAACGCCACTAATGCAACGCTGCCGCTTGGCGGTAACCTGTCTTCCGCTAGGCGGTGTATCAGACCTAGAAAAAACCAGTTTTTGTTACGCCTGCCAACATTCCCGTTCGCTCTTTTTCGCCTCTCTCGGTCCATTCTCTCCTATCTTGGCATAATAAATCCAACAATACAGCTCTCCAATTCAATATTAACTATACCCAGCAAGGATCACAACAATTACACCTCAATTGTACCCCAATTCCTGACCCTAAGACACTTAGCCATTGTTTCATTCACTTAGGCCTACTAATGCTTAAAATTGTACATCATACGATATCAAAATCATTCGTTATTCACTATAGTTAGCTTTCTCAACTATCAGAAATAGCCCAGGTCACAAAAACATTGATTCGAGCCAAAACTTGCTCGCGTTGCCTGGCGGGTCACTCGCTACCACCAAGCACTTCATCCAAACCTAGAAAAACTGAGTGATTCGCTATGTGTCGCCTGACGGCTGGGTATGTGCCGTCAGGCAGTTCCTTCTCCACGAACTCAGAATTGCACAAAATGGTATGAGCCGCCTGGCGGCTTTGAAGGCCCGCCAGGCGATTTCTGGAAAATTTCCAGAAACGTGAAATTGTACAATTTTCAATTCGACAGAGGCATCCAAATAAACATTCAATCACACATATATTTATGCACATATACATTAGTGAGTAAAACTCCCCTAACCTGGATCCCTTTTTTTTTTTCCTATAAACGGATTGCTTGAGAGCTTCCAAAGATCATCAATGGCCTTCCTTTTGGCTTGCACTCAATCCAGCCCCAAACCTCACTTAAAACTCACTAATCTCAACAATTTTCGTGCTCTTGTTTCTGGAACCAATTTTAACCTTGCAAAACCTTTTCCAAAACCTCACTTTTGCCTTTTAAATGGTGACTTAAAGATAGGGAGAGGATCAAAAACGAAACTACAACTTAATTTGAGTGTTAATGGTCATTCATTGTCCCATTATGGACTTTTTTACAGCCACTCTTGGCTGCTAGTTCCTCTAGAGTTTGCGTTAACCCTTCACATTCAAGCTAAAGCCAAAAATAGCAAAAAGAATGTTTAATTTGGGTTCTCCACAGCTTGATTAACATATATTTAAAACAATAACACAAAATTGACATATATAGAACTTGAACCCAAGTCCTCTCACGCAATCAAAGTACTCTCAACCATTTGAACTAGTACTTTTCCACATCATACCAATCAGAATTTAATGTCATAAATACTCTTCCCATCTGCATTAATTAATTATTTATTTATTTAATTAATTAAATTCCACGGGTCTTACACACATGTCTTTCTCTTATTGGATAGGATGGAAAGTATATAACAAGGAACAGTACTAACTTAAGTGGTTAAGAGTACTTTGTTGTGTGAGAGGACTTAGGTTCAAGTTTTATGTATGCCATTTGTGTTATCTTAATTCTGTTATTATTTTAATAATATGCTTAATCATGGTACGTGATAATATAATCCTAGATGAGTAGAAATTATCATGAAACATGAAGTGATTGGTTGGTTGTACATTGTCTTGATAATTGTGTGGTTGTGTTTGAATCTTGACTTATGCAAAATAACTTCTTTTTTGTCTAATTTATTTTTAACATGAATGAAAGATATTAGAAAACCCTAGCAGTCTATTAACATTCCATTTTTCAGTATTTTTTCTTTTCTAAAACTTTCCTTTTAGTTTAAATAATTATTTGCTTGGTTTGAATTAATTAGTTCTTATTCATAGTTTAGAAAAATAGAATTTTCATAAAAATATGTTTAAAAGGTTAGTTTTAATAGTTTGTGTTTTATTTAGTTTGTTTTATTACTTCCCTTTTTAATAAAAGATTGTTTTGCTATGAGGCCCTATATTTTTTTTTCAATTGTAGTTAAACCCTTAACCCCAATGTCTCTTTTTGCAGTTCAGCCCCCTGGTCAACGTAGGAATTGGACCTAAATTCCTAAAAACGCACAGTTGGAAGAGAGGAGAGAGGAGATGAACCCTGGCTGGCTGCGCTGGAAAGAGTGGTGAAATTAGCGAAGTCTGCTGCAGTTTGGGTGTGGCACCAACTGTGAATGGAATCTTGGCAAGAGGGGGCTGAAGCGGGATTTGCGGGAGCCGTGGGAATTTTCGTGCTGGCATAGGAACGATGGAAACGGGAGATATGAAATTTGTATGTGTGCAAGAAACAAATTGCTTCATCATAGTTGTTGTCTCTTCCTAAAGGAGTTTTTGTTCTCATTATGAAGAAATGGATTGTGGTTATTGAGTGTTTGGCAGAAACAATTGCTTCCTCACTACAGTCCTACTCTGAGACGAGTTATTTTTGTTTATATTTTTCTTTTGGTGAAAGATATTGAACCCATTTTGCTAGAATCATGTTACTTTCGCATTTCTCTGTCAACGCGTTTAAGATTCTACACCGTTGATTTTCTGTCTTAGTTTTAAATTAGTGAAATGAGTTGTTAGCTTTAATTCGTATGTTCTAGTGGTAGTTGTAGAAGTCTTTATTTTCCGGCTCTCATTAGCTTTATGCTTGATTACATTCAATTATCATATGTGCATTTTATCTGAATTAAGTTCGCTTAGGTGTGTTGATGTTGTTAAGTGTTATTCTGCCGCTGTTTACATTTTGTCCTGCTGTCACAGACCCAACAGTCCAAGTTGTGTGTTAATTACTGCTACATTTTCAGTAGTGGGTTTGAGTTATGTGTGTGGTTCTTCTTTTTTTTGGTGCATTAGTTTCTGCTAAAATAAATTCTGCACAAGCATTCTGTTGTTGCACCATGTTATTCTTTTCTGTCAGTGACTTAATTTCCTGCATCAAGGTTGCTACATAATTCTGCATCCTCTCTGCATTAGTTTACTGTAAAGTGCATGAGTTCACTCCTGTCACAGATGGGTTTAATGTTGCAATCTGGTTTCACGCATGCTTTTAGTTAATTCCTCTTATGTTTGTCTTGCATTTGATAAAAACAACTTTGAATCAGCATCTGCACCAAAATTTTGCACCTGTGATACCTGAACTGCTCATTTTACTACTACAAGCTATAATTTCTCTGCTTCCATTAGTTTCACATTTTGCATCTCAATCATTTCTGCATCAGTTAGCTGTTGTCTCAAATTCACGCACACTGCATTCACTTGTAAAATTGCAGTGCATAACTTGTGGAATCTGCCTGGGTATGGCAAGTGTTGGCTCTCTACTATTTTTCATATTTCTTTGTTGTCATCTGTTTATATGCACTCATAATCTGCGTTCAATTCAACCTAAAAGTCTCTGCTGCATATAGACCCATTTCAATTGGTAAGCTGCAGTTTTTCTGTTAAATTGTTGTAGTCCATAATTGTGATAATCATGACAGAAGCATTCTGCATAAACAGAGTTTAGATATGCTTAGGAAGTTTACTTCAGATGCATTGCGTTATATCTTGTTCAACACCCTAGAATAAGGTCATATACATTTTTCTTGCTACATTCTGGAACCATTGTTGAGAGTATTCTACATGAGCATATGTGATTTGATCATGTTATCCCAAGGTGGTATTTTCTCTGCAAAATGAATCATATATCTATCCAGGGATACTTAATTGGTGCATTCATGGTAAGACTCGTATGTGTAAATGTGGTTGGAAGTGATTCATTTTACGGTTGAGGAAAGTGGTTAAATTCAGCAGCCATGTGGTCATAAGGTGCACTGCATCCCATTCTTCATTCATATCCATTTCATATGAGTTTTATTCATTTCAGTTTTCAATCCATCATCCCTATAAGTCACATGCATCATATTTCATGCATCATATTCATACATATCTTGATTTACTTTTTATCATGCATTTATATAGTTTTTAATTGAATAAAAATCCACTTTCTTTTAGTTTCTTTTCTTTATCTTATTTAATTTTCCCCCTTTGTTTTCTTTATAATTGATATTTAATTACGCAAGCTAAAGTTGACACGCACCATTTCCTTGGATTCGATCTTGAGTCAATTTTCCTATACTTCATTAGGAGGAATTGTTTAGGTTTTGTTTAACTCTTAAAAACGACTGAAAAAGTGAGTTAACACCATCGTAGAGAGAATGGTTGAGTAAATTACCTGTTAATGACATTTGATGGCCATTAACGGTTCCATAATGTCATTTTAATTTTTTTTAATCAAATTTAATTAAATTGAGTTTAGAGAGGTGAAAGAGGATAGAACCTAGGGAGAAAAAATAGGGCAACCTGGTGAAGCAACTGGGAAGGATTTTTGAGAGCATTAGGGATGAACCTAGAAGAGGATTGAGAGTTATGTGTTAGTAGGAGCAAAGGAGGGTCATTTTGAATGAAGAGGACATTCTAGAAGGGGTGTTGGAGCAAGGAAATTCAGGTTAGGGGAGATGGACCCACACTTTTTAAAATTACAGTATAATCTTGTGTGCATGAATTGCTTATAGGCTTTGTTTTCCATTGTCTTGAATATTTCACATTTCCGGAAATTTTCTAGAAACCGCCTGGCGGCATTGAAGGTCATGCCAGGCAACACGAGTTGTTTATACTATTTTTTGTCGTTTTGGGGATGAATCGCCTAGCGGTGTTAAAGACCTGCCAGGAGACACATCAGGGCTAACCTATTATTCTGGGTTCTAACAAGAACCACAATGGTTGGTTGGTTATGCATTGGCTTGATAATTGGTAGTAGTTTGTTGAACCTTGACTTATGCGTAATAGGTTCCTTTTTGTCTAATTTATTTTTAGCATGAATGAAAGAGATTAGAAAACCCTAGTCGTCTTGGAAGGCAGCTGGAAGGGCTGAGTAAATTACCTGTTAATGACATTTGATGGCCATTAACAGTTCCATAATGCCATTTTCGTTTTTATTAATTAAATTTAATTAAATTGAGTTTAGAGAGGTGAGAGAGGAGAAAACCTAGGGAGAAAAGAATTGGGCAACCTGGTGAAGCAATTGGAAAGGATTTTTAAGAGAATTTAGGGTTGAACCTAGAAGAGGGATTGAGAGTTGTGTGTTAGTAGGAGCAAATGAGGGTCATTTCAAACCAAGACGACATTCTAGAAGGTGCGTTAGAGCAAGGAAATCTAGGGTAGGGTACTTGGACCCACGCTTGTTTAAATTATAGTATAATCTTATGTGCATGAATTACTTATACGCTTTGTTCTCTACTGTCTTGAATTTGTAACGTTTTTGGAAATTTTCTAGAAATCGCTTGGTGGCATTGAAGGTCTTGCTAGGTGACACAAGTTGTTTGTATTGTTTTTGGGACACATCAAGGCTAAGCTATTATTCTGGGTTCTAACAAGAACCGCTTGGCGGCGATAAACACCCGCCAGACGACCCATGTGGTTTGGCACGTTTATGAGCTTTTGTGCGATTTGGGGTGATTCTGATTGGGGAAAATGATTCTTAGGGTTTTATTAATGGATGTATGCCATGAATTTATGATTCACGTTGAGATTTTGATGATTGGATGATGTTAGGAGCTTTTGGATTAATCAAGGTTGATAAGGATCATTAAGCTTGAATTTATATTTCAATGACAATGCGTTGGTAAATTATTGATGGAATGTGTGTGGATGCATGCTAGAAAAGGAATTAGAGTTTAAATATAATGGTTGAATTTCTAGATCGGATAGCGGAAGAAATGTGGGTATCATGCAGGTGCAGGGATTCTGGACTAGCCAGAATCATATGCACCACCTGGCGGCACTTCCTTGCCGTCAGGCGACATGCGAAAACTAGCAGTTTGATGTTGGTTGGGTTGTGGGTGTGTTTGGGAAAATCTGTTGGGGAAAAACCCGTGGGGAAGAGATAAATATGATTGAGTTGTGGGAAGAATTAGGACTTCATGAATGTGAAGTTGAGGCTTAGCTGAATTAGTAATAAACATAAGAGGTTACAGAATATAACTTAAAAATCTTAGTGAATCTATTGGGTGACCAAAGTTGAGAGTATCGTGTGGTGGTATGCTAAAGCTTAATTGTTGTGTTACATGAGGCTATGGGGAAATTGCAGTGAGGTTTTGGGATGCTTTGAGTGTGTTAACATCTGCTATATTGTGACAAATCAGTACAATTCGCAGTACTGGTGTAACGCCTAGCTCTAAGGTCAGCACCGCTAGGTGATAGCTACAATTACAGAGAGCAACTGGAACGCATGGCGCTTGGCGGTGTTGGTGGTCCCGCCAGGCGATACCGGCAAGGTCAAAGACTTCTAAGGCGTTTGGCGCCTAGCGGAGCGGGGCTTCTGTTAGCGGTCTGCAACTGTTTTTCACTTGGCAGCGCTAGGCGATGACATAAGGGGTTGTTCCATTTGGTTGGTATGTGGTCCACAAGGCTTTCGATGATATCTTAAGTATGGAATTTGCTGGAGCATTCCTTGAGTTGTGGCCTGAAATGGCATTTCTTGAGTTATGGCTTGGAATGGAGGGTAAACATGTGGTGATCCTAGGTTGTGGCCTGTTGATTTGGAAATCGGTGTGAGTGTGCGAGTTGTGGCTCATACGACAGTCTCCACTTGATTAGGCAATCATAGGTTGTGGCCAGTGATGTGTCAATCTTGTGTTGAGAGTACGAATTGTGGTTCATATTGGAGAACTCCACCTAGCATTACGAATAGTGGTTCATAACAGGATAGTCCCGCACGTTTATCTACGAGTTGTGGCTTATAAATAGTGGAACCACAAGTTGTGGCTTGTGGTAGCAAAGGACATCTTAAGGTCATCATCACCTGAGGATGTAAAACGTGGATGAACATGGTGGTGGTCATGCTTCCTGGAATCAGAGTATAGAGTTTCTCTTATGTGTATGTGTGTACACTTTAATTATGTTTATGTATATATTTATGTTGTTAGCTCACCCTATCTATTTGTGTTTGGTGATGATCGTGTAACTCGTTACACGAGAGCAAATGATGTTACAAGTGGTGCTGGTGAGGCATAGTACCGAAGAGGGGCAACATGAGAGTTTTATTATTATGATTTATATCTATATTTTATAAACAAATTCTATTATCAGCTTTCGGTAATGTAAACTTTGAGTTAATTACGAGGTTTGGATTTTAGAACTTATAATAAAGTTTGAATTTTCCCACATTTTGGGAAAGAGTTTTATTCAATGCGACTTTATTACATATATTATTTCTATTTTATTTAAATTAGTAATATTCGGCTAGGATGTTACAGGTTATATGTCCAAAAACCTTTCGTTTATCAGGAAAATCTAATTATACTTATGTTCCTGCAGAGAACAAATAAGATAAGTTAGGCACAAGTGTCACCTTACCCATATAGTCCGCTATCTCCTCAGTAGGCCTATTCCCGGTTGACATATGTCTGTTTGGACCTGGGAGGGGTTACCTGCAGAAGGGACTCTGAGGCTCAAGTTAGCGAAAGCTCTCAAAAAGTTAAATCAAGTGATTAAGGAAGTAATGAATGCGTACCTTTAATTCGTGGGGTTCATGCGTATTTATAGACCATTAATTATGTTTGGCCACGTCATGGGCTGGGCCCTTGCTTGGGCCATAGGTGGGCTAGGGCCTTAGCCCAGGCCCTTAGTTCGGTTGTTGGAGATTGGTGACTTGTATTGGAGTGTTATGTTTTTTTACTAAGTCCTTGGTTTTTTGTATAGAGTGGTCGGCCTGAGTCGGTCACCTTTTAACGACTTAGGCCGCTATGGTTGTTTTCGGCTTGTTAGATCAACGTCGCTTCTTAGTGGTTTTGGTCTGGGTACCTTTAGCATACACATGATGCTACTTATTATTCGGCGGAGGCCGACCAGGTGTGGTACACCTACTATTATTCGGCTTAGGCCGACTAAGTGCGGTACACCTTCTATTGCATATTTTCATTTTGGTTAATCATTTCTTTGTCGACAATCTTCAGTGATCATTGGTTTCATATTATATGATTCATGACTATATTATATGCAAAAGTCTGGTCAATGTTATTTTGGTTTCATATTATATGATTCATGACATAATTTATTGAGATCTCATTATTTTCAAAAATTTTAGGTACTTGAGGTTCTTCTGGAACTGGATCCTTAATTATGTCAAATAAATCTTTTGGGATTTCACCTTTTTTATTAGGTCATCTAGCATTTTAGCTTATAGGCCTACCACGCTTCAAGCGTGTCTTTCGAAACAACAGGCCTACCACGCTTCAGACATGTTATGAATTAATATCAAATCTATTTGGAGCATTAACAATTGATATATATGATTTAGTTACCCTTTATGTTAGTAAAACATATGGTAATTGATTAACTAATTTTGTAAATGAATTATCCTTTGAACTCTCAACTCACATTCTTTTGTACGAGGATCAAGACAAGATAATGATAATTCATTCTAACCAATCTCTCTTTCCAATTGTTTTCTTTCTCCCCCTAATGTTGGAAAAACTTATTCATCAAAATGACAATAAAAAAATTGAACTATAAATAAGTATGCAGTTGATAGTTCAAGATATTTTATTAATGATGGAAAATCATATCCAACATATATTTTCAATCGTCTTTCAGGACCCATCATAGTCCTTTTTGGTGGGGAAAATGGAACATATACCACACCTAAAAATTCTTAAATGAGAAATATTAGGTTAGTGACCAAAAACCAACTGCATAATAAAGTATTTTATATAACTTGTTGGCTTGATGCAAATCAGTACTACAACATGCAAAATTGCATATCCCACTACAAAAATAATGATTTTTAGATGGGGTTGTTTTTTGCGTTTCTGAGGGTTTTAACCCCCACCAATGGCTTTACCAAGGGTTCAGAATTTCCCTGGAACAACCAGCGTGGCTAACAGATTGCTGGCGGTTTTTAGCAACCCCTGGAACTCGCGCAATTTACTGAGGGTTTAGAAAACCCCTAGTACTACTAGAGGTTTTGAACCCCAACTAATTTCCTACGGTTTTAAATCCCGAGCACCGTTGGGGGTTTTAAAAACCCCCACTAATTACGGGGTTTTAAAACCCCCGATAATACAAGAGTTTTGAATGCCCATCAGCATTATTGTATCACAGTCTGTTTCATTAATTTTACTGTAATAAGGGAGTTTTGAATGCCCACTTATTCTTGTATTTTGAAAGGTGTTGTAATTTCAAATATCTCTGTTGTGTGGCAAATGAATCAACCTAATCATGATCACAATTATAACAGTTCTATTAACTTATTTTTTTCATTCAAGTGGGATGAGACAAGTACTGGATCTACAATCATAGTGCTCTTTTTCCTTAAAGGAGAGAAGAATAATATAAATGTCGGAGAGGTATGGAAACAAAGTTTAGTATCACCCCATTTGTTGTTCCTGAATGTTATTGCAAACAATTAACTATTTGAATAGGTTGAATCTTAGGATTGGCTTTTTCTTATTCTCCCTTGCTATTATTTACGTTATTCATTTACATTTAGAGAGATCTTATACCCTCATAACACAACTTCAGGACCTTCTTAATTGCTTAAAGATTACAAAAACTAAAAGTATTTACAATCTTGATAGTTCAAAAAACATTTAATATCCAGACCTTTCAGCATGAGCAAGCCATAAATTGTTGGCAAGCTGTCTCTGCCTGCTTTTTCATGCACCTATACTTGTCTCCTACACATCACCTATATTTAAGATCTGAAACTGACATGAAATTTATAAAGCACCATATAATAAAAAAACGTTCACTAGAAGTATATTTATTGACAGATTCTAAAAGTAAACAAATAATATCGTCTAATGCGGTGCTTGGTGTTGATCATTTGTTTCGTCATTAGGGACACTTCCTTGATCAGATATCTAACATATAAAAAGATAGTGATAATTAATAACTTTCCAAATAATAATATCAAACATATATTAATTTAATCAAGATTTAAATATTACCGTTGGTGCATGATACATAGTAAAATCACGAGGCAACTCTCCTTGATAATTTTGTACCAAAAAATTAACTAGTGCCTTCATTCCATTGAGTTGGGATGTCAATGTAGAAACCTATTTTAAAACATAAAATTAATCAAAATAATCAAAAATAGAGAATCAACTTACTTCAAACACATTCAAAGGTAACTTTGATAAAAGCATCATGATTAAAACTAAAAACTAACTTGATTTTGTAACTGAGCATTAGAAGGTGAAATGTTCCACTATACGAATGACCCTTGGAGCCAAACACTTTAGATGGGCAAGGACCTAAACCCAAACCCCTAACACGTCCACAATGTTCTTGACTTCCAAAAGCAAAAGCTAAGGAATTGGTTCTTGATATTTCTTTTGATATAGATGATGATGATGTTGATTCATATGCTTGATTTTTTTCCTACAAAAAACAGAAGAAACTAATTAAAATAACTCAAAGTATGGTTGACAATTATAGAATTTATTAGAATTGAACTTACACCAATTTCCCTCGCTTCATCACTCACAAATGCTCCATTAGCATGTTTATGTGTTGCGATCCATACCTCTCCTCTACTGACCTTGTGACCACACTCTTTTTCCTATAAAATTGAAGAAAAAAATATAGCACGTAAAGCAAAAAATTAAAACAAAAAGTTCACATCCAGATATGTAGTATTGTCACCATTTCATCCCTTTTCCTTGTAATGCTCTTAGATCCACATGTGTGAGCAATGGTTTGCTTTGTCCTATTAACTTTATTTTTGAGGGCATGCTCCTAATCATCAACATATAAAAATTAATAATCATCAACCTGAACGATGTTAATGAAAAATAGTTTCAATATACCTTTGTTTTTGAATTTAGTCGATAATCCACAAAAGAAGCCCAATGATCTCTATCTATTCCTGTTGGAGTCATTGCGATCAATTCATCTCTAGTATGTGTTCCATCAGTTCTAAGTTATCACAATTCTTGTCGGTGGTCTCTCCACTTTATGTTAAGTGATTTGAGGATGTGGTTTATATCAACATCGGAATGGACCTCAAACTTAGCCTTCAAAACATAAAAAGTTAAAATTAACAAGAGTTATAATATAATTAAATTAAACATTCAGCTTTTACAATGCTAACTTGGATAGTGTTCCTAAGTACTTCTTCTTTATAATTTTTAGGAATCTTCTTTCAACTAGAATGTATAATAGGAAAAGAATTAGAGTTTCTTGCAATACTACCTAAGAACTTATTCAACAATGTTCCACCATCTGCAATTGGTTGACCCTCATTATTCCATTGAACAGTAATCCTTTCATTAGGAGGTAAATGCCACACATCATTGGTTCGTAGTTGTTTTGTTATTCTTTTTCCTTGATCATCTACGAAATGCGAGAAAATAATTTTTACTAATTTATTATAAAGACAAATATATGTATAATATATTAAGTAGTACTTTGTATATAGTTGTTTACCAATAACATCAACAAACCATGCTCTTTTTCGGGTTGTAGGCCTTTGTTCATCTACTTTCAATTCAGTCTCCTCAGTTTCTTCCTCTTCATTTTCAGAATATGAATATGATGTAGTTGGTATTGTTGGTTCAGATACATGAAAAGATTGATGTGGTGGCTGAGAATTAGATTGAGGTGCAATTGGGAGTTGGCTAGTTGAAGATATCCTCACTTTCAATGTTCCTAAAAATAATTGTATAGTATTACTAGATATAATAAAATAAAACAGCATATAAAATCAAATTGATATAAACAAAATCTAATGTAAAACAGAGGATATATAGAATACAAGTTTTTGAAAATAAACAAAGTGAAATAAATTACTTATGTAATTATGAAACTAAGAAGCATAAAAAAAATCTCAATAACTATACAGATTTATGCTTAATACCATTGGATCAACCTGCAACACATTATTCATGAAATATGACAAAACATTATTATTATTATTATTATTATTATTATTATTATTATTATTATTATATGACAAAACAAATTACTTGGTTGAGGTGCAGGTGGAGCATATTTAGGACCTTGTTGAATACTTGCTTGAGATGTAGATGGAAGTGAAGGGGGAATTGTTGAATATTTGCTTGAGGTGGAATTTGTACTTTAAGTCTTGGAGATCAATCACATAATTACAAGTGAACTAAAAATGAATCATATCTTAAATGAAACTAATGCAAATTTCATGAACTAGTGCAGGACGAGTATACTTACGTGCATGAACGGGCAAAGGAGGTTGAGTACTAGGCAGTGAAGAATGAGTACTCACTTTAGTTTTTGACTCAGACTTACTTGAGGTTGCAAATTTCATCTTCAAGTCTCCTAACAACAACAAAAAATGATAAAGTACTCTATCATTCAAATGCATAATTGATTCCTACCATCAAAGAAAAATATTCTATCAAAGTTAACAATGAGAATAAATCATGGAAACAGATTACTACAAATGTATCGTGAATAAAGATTATGTGAGGTGTATCCATCATTGGATGAGGAGTGAGGTAAGAATAAATATGTGATTTGTTAGAGGAGAATAATGGAGATTTAAATATCAGGGGAAAATCAAGGCAAAAGACCAAATGGAAATTATTAAAAATGACCAAATAACAATAAAATAACAGTAATTACCTGGATGAGATTGATCATGAGTTGCATGTGTAACTACATGTCCCCATGTAGAAGATTTATTGGTACTACGTACATCTAAACAATTCTTCTTGGTTGACACTTTCTTCTTGGTTGACATTATTTTAGAATTTATGGAAATTCATGATTGTTGAAACGTTCAAATGTAATACAAGAAAATTGATGTTTCCTAAAATATGTTGAACGAAACTTACAAAGCAAGTAGTAGAAGAAATCATGTAATTTTAGTGTTGAATTGAAAGTGATGAACCTGATGTATTTTTGTGTATCTATGAAATAAGATCATTTACAACTTCATAAATATCTTTTTTATCCAATGCAAAAACTTTTTTTTTTTTGTTGCATCCAAATGAAATTAATTATCTTAATATTATTTTCCAGCATATAATTCACAGAATTTTGAATTTGTAAATTTAATTAATATTTAAAAGAAGACATAGACTATTCCATTATAAGCAAAAATAAATTTTTTTCGGCATGTGAAATATCAGCAAGCTCTTCAATGCATTTCAGATTCTCACTATAACTGTAAGCTGGAGCTGAAATCCTGAAACATAGCATAAACCTCTGTTACACTTTCACATCATAAACCTTGCAAGTATGTAAGTTAAATATTAAAAGTGATGTGAAATAATAAAAGTGATGTCAATATTTTTTTTCTATAAATAACATATGAAATATTTTCCATGAAAATTATATAATAAACTATAATATAGCCTTCACCTTCTATAA
>Ga0214542_1008438_pt1 | contig 16983 bp, 9 predicted proteins | sample CNSS1metaG_FD_160096 | JGI IMG/M metagenome (GOLD analysis project Ga0214542, IMG submission 160096) | Root nodule microbial communities from cowpea collected in UCLA plant growth center, Los Angeles, California, USA - CNSS1 | ecosystem: Host-associated > Plants > Roots > Nodule | place: USA... | reverse complement strand
TATATATATATATATATATATTTATATATTTATATTTATTAGTGTGAAATACATGTACAGGAGATTCCCGTAATAAGTTGTTAGAAAATTTACATAATCAATTGCTGTAAAATAATATCTTTACAAAATAACTATCAAATCACAATCAATATATCTTTTTCTAACAGTAAACTAAAAGAATTTTCTTAAATACCTAAAATATTTTTTAAAATATTTAACTTACTAAACTAATCAAATGTTTCTGTTTATATTTCCATAAATTTTGCGATCTACAATCTTGAACCATTGATGAATTATCCTTGACTTCGTAGAGAAGGTGATACTGAAAAGTATAGTTACATATAAGAAATAACTTCTACTATGAAAGAGAGCACAAAACTAAAAAGAAAGGACAGATTCAAAACACTAGTTTTCAAAATCTTCAACTAATGCGTTTAGGTCTCAATACATAATACCTCACATGTATAAGCTACACAAGAATGAAAAATGTGTCTATGTGACCTACAATTGCGGAAATGAATTTCTATTAAAAATCTCATTCATGTAAAAGCTTATAAACAAGTGATTCAATGATCAATTTACAAGAAAATTTCATTCCAAAACCCATCAATTAAACCTTCCTCTTTCATGAACCAATTTAGGTATTTACTTAAATTTTATCTTCCTTCTTTTTCATCTACACTTATTTGCACCAAACATGACATTAATGGGCATAGGGTGTTAGCCTACACAAGGTTCTTATATTATTAATCAACTAAAAATTATTTTAAAAATGTTAAAATATTTATTGCTGTAAATATAAAGTCGTTTCTTGATATCGATGATATATTTGACTCTGGAAATTCTTTTCCCCATATATGGGGTTGCGTTACTTCTTTTAGTTTTTAATATAAAAGTAAAGTGAATCATGAAATGAATATGAAGGCATATGGTTAGTAACAAGAGGAAGCAAGGGATAGAGATCCTAAGCATAGATCAGTAGAAAACATACTAAAAAGTAACACATTTGTTTGATTAAAAGATTCAAAATTATGTATTATGTTCTTTTATTTATAGGACTGTTATGTAACATAGGTGAGTAACCTATATTCTATATATATACTCAAATTGAAAATAAAAAGCAAGAAAAAAGGTTCTTCATTACGTAAGAGTTAAGACTAATAAAGACTTTCCTTTGCACTTTTTCTGTTCTGGCTAAAGTCTTTGGTAGATTTTTGTTCATGAAAGCTAGACCCCCTCTTTGATTATGAACCATTCCTTGCATCAACCACAAGGCACTCCCAAGTTCCAGCAAGGAATCACTACTACCACCTTCCTTCCATTATTCTGTTCATCGTTTCTTTTCACAGAAGAAGTAATCTCTTTTCTCTTCATTCTTGGTTTAATTTGCTTCTTTCATCGTTCTGATCACTGGTTTAGGGTTTATCAAAGCTGACAAAATTATTCTCCACCAGGATTTTCTTTTCTCGGGGGAGCATGAACTGAATTGCATGTTTTTTTTGGCTTGATTATACGACATTCAGAGTGTTGCCCTGTAACTTTTGAAGTACTGAGGTGATTCAAGAGTTTCACACATCACAAAGATTTATGGTCTTAACTCTTAATTAGCAACCCATTTTCTGCTTCTGTGTGTTCATCTTTGTTCTAAAAACAAATATGATATCTATTCTTACTAGTGTCTAAGTAGATTATATCATGTGTGTTCACCTATGTTGTATCAAAATGGCATCATGTTTTGATATGTTTTTCAGAAATGGTGTTCTGGGAATTTTAATTACTTTCTATGTTTTCCCTGATCGATGTTATCGTTCTTGAAAAAAAGTTTTGTTATAGGAACCATGGATGGGAGAATGGCACTCTTGTTTCTTTTTGTATTGGCTGCTACCTGGGCTTGTGATGCAAGAGAACTGGCAAAACGTGGTCAATTGAGCAGTAATACAACAAACTCTGGCACTTGAGAACTTTTTTTTCACTAATTTCATCATTAAGTTTTTGCTTTTTACTGTTCTTCTTAGGAAATCCATAGAGTGGATGCAAGTATTGTAGATGAAATTTTGAACATGGTTTGAAACGCAAATGTGGCATCAATAATCTTGTTGACCTATTTCCAAATTGCAGAACTAAGCAGAAAACCAGATGTGTGTGCACTTTGTGAGGAATACACTTCCAAGGCACTTGATTATCTAAATGAAAACAATACTCAGCAAGAGATCATTGATATTCTCCACAACACTTGCCACCAGCTTCCCCCTTTTAATCAGAAGGTTGCTTATTTTCTGGATCTCTTGTGTTTTTGTTTAGATGTTGTAACTGTTCTTAGTGATGAAAAAAAATCAACTCTTAATTTGAACTGTGCAATCACAATTTCTCATATGCTATATGAATTCCTCTGTTTCTTCTGTATTGCACAGTGCATTACTTTGGTGGACTATTATGCTCCTCTTTTCTTCTTAGAAATAGCTTCGATTCAGCCTCAAGAGTTCTGCCACAAGATCCATATCTGTCATCTCATTTCATATATTTCCTCACACGTTCAAGAAGATAGCTGCGGCTTTTGCAATGATGCTGTTTCAACTCTATTGGCTAAGTTGAAAGATAGTGATACTAAGGTATGTAATTTCATCTTTCTGCTACTAAAATAAAGTTTGGTACTGCGGTGGAAATTTTACTTCATCTGTGTCCTGATATGAGCAAACTTTGATGGATGTTAAATGATTGCATGGAGATTTCATTGCAAATTATCTTTCTTTTGACTTAAAAAATCTATAGTTGCAGCCATATCACAAGAATTTTGATTATAATGTTGGGGTGGAAAAAAAAGAAAAAAATATAAAAGCTATCTTTTTGAATTTAGAATCAATAGTTATATATTTAGAAATAAGTACAGAGATAGATATGAAAGGAGGGAGATTTGAGTTGAATGACAGATAAGTTTTTTGTACTAATTGTTAAATGAAATTAAATTTCATATTAGAATTAAGTAATATATTTGAAAAGTAAATGCTTTGTATATATGATTCTAGAACACTGACATCCAATAATTATTTCAAAAAAATTTCTCATTTAAAATACTTTCCTTTTAACAAACGGGATAAGATATACAGATAAATTAAATTTTCTATGGTTTTGGTTTCCTCAAAGGTCTAATATATTTGCTTTGACCCTTTCTAATGTTGTAAGCCTAGTACAACTCCTCTTTAAATTTTTTTTAACTATTAGTATGAAATATAATTCCACTTGATCGGACACGTCTCATAAATGTAGTGCCTTATGTATGGGACACTGTTGGAAGTCTCATATCGACTAGAGATAAGACAATTTCATTGTATATAAGTGAGGTGCAAACCTCACTTTACAAGTTGAGTTAGGCTTAAGATCCACTTCTTAACATGGTATCAGAGTTATTTGTTTAAAAAAAAAAAAACTATTTTTTGTCTCACATGATTTTGGCATGACTCAAACAATATTAATAACTACAAATATAATAATTTTCTTAAAAATCTATAAACTTCTAAACTTATTACATAAATTCTTTTATGATTATAGAATTAAAGAACAAATCTAATGATCACTACTTTACTTTTTTAGATGTTAGATAGATAGATTAAATTCATTTTTGTATTAGCTAAATGTCTTTGATTATTATATTTGACTAATCTTGTTTATAAATGATTTTGAGTATATGTAAATATATAATGATATATAGATTTGTGTTTCCATATCCTATATTTTGGAGACTACATGTGTCGAAGTGTTTGTGTGTGTCGTATCGGTGTCCATGTCCTATCCGATATCCGTGTAATAATGTGGCTACATAGTGCTTTGTGAATAAACTGCTAAACATTTAATTTAAAATGTCAGCTAGAGATAATTGAGACAGCACTGAAGGTGTGCAACTCAGTGGAGAAGTATGCAAATAAGGTGAGCAAAATCTGACTAATTCCTCCATTTTCCTTAATTTGTATGCAATCATACGATGTTTCAGTTTCCAACTTTTATACTATTTAGATATTTTCATGCCTGAACCCTGGTAGTGATTATAGGATCTGGATTGACCAAGTTATAGTATACACTATGAACAAGGCCAATGTATATATGTGCACAACTAGAATTTTGCAGTGTTCGGAAGAAAATGTACAAAAATAAAAAATATAATTTTTCTCGTGATTTTATAAGGTTAAGTTAGGTTTAAAATTAATTTTTAATACATTTTTTACTTTGTTTTTTATTTATCTTTCAAATTGTTTGCAGTGCACAAGAATGGTTTTGCAGTATGGACCCTTGGTTTTTGACAGTGCCGAGAAATTTCTGGAAAACACAGATATGTGCACTGCCATATATGCCCTGCAAATCTTTAATGATGGCTGGCCAACAAGCCTTTCTTCTTTGAGACTCTTATGGAAACAACGTTCTAACAGAGTTGTGGTGTACTCGTTGCAGAAGATTGCCAAATACATAGCAACACATTGAGGAGAGTAAAAGTTGATACATTATCAGTATCAAATTTTTAATACAGCATATCAAGTTATTGTCTGCATATATCATTGAAAAATTCTAGACTTTCTATGTAGCGGTTGTGATACTCATGCATGTTTAATTATTTGACAATACATTTACAAGCAGTGATATATCCAGAAATTTTAATCACTGAGGAAATACTCATATATAAAATTGTTGCATTAAAAGTATACATTACATCTTTAGGAGTATAAATATGCATCACAATTGTTATAGCAAGTGAATGTGGATATATGTATTTTCTTAAAATACAAGTACAAAGAGTTATTATAACATCCTATATGCCGGTCCTATCTACTTCATACTTCGTTGTTGCTGTTCCAATTTATTTGTTCTTCAAGATAATTTGAATATATTTTTGGTCTTTAACTTTTATGAAAAATTGGAATAAATCTCTTTTCGAAACTTTGATTCAATTTAATTTTCCAGTTTTAGAAATGTTTGGATTTAGTACTTTTAATCAAATTTTATTAAGTTTATTTGACGTTTCAAACACATCTCTCGGTTAACATTGAAACAAAAATGTGTTAAACGGTCAAATACTATCGTAAAACGCATTTGAAACGTCAATTAAACTTAATAATTTATTTAAAAGGACTAAATTCAAACATTTTTAAAGTTGTGAGACTAAATTGAGTCAAAGTGTTGAAGAGAAACTAATTTCAAATTTTACTAAAAATTAAGAAACCAAAAACATATTTAATCCGGAAAAAAAAAATGGTAGTTTAACAAAATCTTTCTCATAACTAAATGGTGTCTTTGGTGCTAAAGAACCATTCCGGCCACAGAAATTTGATGGCTCAGATGACAATCTAGTTAAGAAATGTTTGTGTGGTGTGGTGGTGACATTCCATATTTCTAGGAGTTGGAAAATATAGATGAAACCAGGATCTAGGTTTGATGTAGTGTTCCTTTCCTAGAGAACCACTGGTTTCTATTTTGAAGCAACACCGTTTTCTGGTTCTGCTTGCATAGGGTCCACAAAGGTGTGATTTTCACATGTTCCAGTGAAAGATGGTAACGATATGGAATTCTATTCGATGTATATTCTTTATGTGCATTTGAATTTTTCCTTGGTAATAAATTATGTGATAATAATGACTAGTTATAGAAAAGAAAGATAAAAATAAAATAATTTGTTATAAATTTTAAGTCTAATTTAATTTAATTAAATTAATTTGTAAGATAAGATTTATATTTATTTTTATATTGAAAACTTGTTTTATTTTTATTTCATGTACTATTTCTCATGTTGAAAAGTGAACTAAATATAACTCAACGTTATAAAATCAGGTTATAATTTATATCTACTTTTATATTATAAATTTTTGTTTTACTTTTAAAGAATGAACTTTATTTTACCATCAAAATACATATTATTGTGTAGTGTTAGTTTCTTGTATTTTGCAATGAATAATATGAAAATCATACCAATAGGCACTACTAAAAAAACACTTTTTATGTAATTTTGTTTTGAATTTTTTCAGAAAACACTTATAAATTTTGGTATAAATAATAATTTACAAAAAATTGTACCATTTTTGTAAAATATTTTATAATTTTTCTCATAAAATTTTATATTTATAAATTTTATAATTTTATAAAAAATAATTATTCACACAAAATTTATTTGTTAATTAAAATTATTAAAAAAATGAAAAAATAACTTTTTTGTAAAATTTTATAACAAATTTACAAGAAAAATTTATGAAATATGAATAATTATAATAATGAGTGAGTTATAAATAGAATAGACCATAAAACATTAAGTATTGTACTAAAAAAAAGAAAATATAAGAGTAAACTATTATTTTAATTTGTAAATTGTAAAATGTTATCTTAATTAAAATTAGAAAAGTGTCGATTTATAAACTTTATTGTTAAGGAGAATGTCCCTTTATAATTTATGTTTGAATTTGGTTGTGTGGATTAGAGACATCCACTTCATCATCAATTGTCATTATTTCAATTGTGTGATCTAGCTAGCTCAATGGTTATTAAATATATGGCCCTTTGGCCTTGTGAATCCACAAATATTTCTAAAATAAAATTAATTTATGTATGAATTAAAAGTTACATCATAGATAAGTTAAAACAATGATATTATGACTCCAAATTTTTTGACTTCCATCCTTTATTTTTCTTATATGACTTAGTGTGGATTATTGATAAATATATCACTATTTTTTTCTTTGAAAAAATACATAACTCACACTAAGTCATGTTAGGAAATAAAGTATGAGAGTTAAAAAATAGGAATCATAGTATCAATGTCCAATTTTCCTTAAAACAAAATAACTTCTATAAGTTAATTTAATGTTAAAATCATATTTCCATAACATAAGTTATCATTTCACATAGAATAGACAATCCTACCAACATGACTATGAACCCTTTATCATATTTTTTATAAGACATTTATTATCGCAGTTAATAAGACAGTTCTTGAGGAGAAAATATTAGTTCATTATATATTAAATATTAGTTATTTTAAAAAAAAAATATTGAAACCACATTATACCTTTAATTGATGCAGAAAATAAATACTATATCTAATGAAAAAATTATTTATGTAATATATGATTTGGAGGACATTTTTTCTGTATGTCTTATGAGGTCTAAGAACATACGAAGGACAAATGTTAATTATTTTGTAGAGGAACCGTTGGACTTACAACCTTTTCCATTTTTTCTTTCAAACCAATCTATTGGTAGAGGAGTTGAAATCTCATCCTCTTTCTGTGACATCCCATTTAAATAGATTAATCTACTAAACAAAACATCATATAATTATAATATTAAGGAGCAAAGCTGACAGAAGAAACCAGAGTTAAGGAATGTACTTTAACAGTCATCCATAGGAGTACTTAGAGGGAATCTTAGGCATACAACCATGCCATAAACAAAACCAAATCTAAAGTTTAACAGTTGTGCAAAAGAAATGCCCTAAGAGCATGGAATTACAAGGCACTAGGGCCATAGAACTTCTTCGACGGCCATAATAACGGGCCCACTAGGCTGCACTGCTACCACCATCAGGTCTACCTCCAGAAGTATTTCCATCTACTCCCACCAATGGTGTTCATCGCAAAAGAGAAAACACAACAAGAACATACACAAAATGCAAGGGTAAGCTAGTGTAATTTGAAACTTATCATAGTATAAAAGAATAAGTACATAAACATTCTCAGGCATACAACACAGAGACACATGAGTCATGTTATGGCAAACAAGCAAGACACTATGACTCAATTCTCCGGATACATATACTAAGATCGGATTCACTGGACACTTGCACTTGTGGTGGCCTCTACTGCGCTGCAGAGCCATTGCCAATGGGTTTCACCCTACCACACACAAGGTTAGCCTTTAAGCGTCTAAGGCCATTATCCTGCCAGAGACTAGGGCCTCCCGCTACTCTCACTACTTGGGCCAGTTTGCTCTACTTGAGACTCGCTGACCCTGTAGAGCTTCGGGATGCAATCCTTACTTGAATCCATATTTTAATATATACACTACACACCACCATGAGACCTCCCCATGAGACCCATGGAATTACGTCTATCACATACAAATTTCATGTTTATCATACCCCAACCACCACTTCCATCTCATACATTTAATTCTCATTTCACCCAACCATAACATAAGAATTCCATGTCATTACTCATACCAAACCTACCAATCGCAGTGCATATAACTCATACAGTTACACCATCATCATACATGTTCGAGGTAAATAGCCACACATAACGTAAATGGAGATGTAACACATAAATTTGCATAATTCTCGCCTAGGCTAGAAGTCCTAACCTAAGCTGCAGCAACTGTCTCGCTTAGGCTAGGCCTTCTCGCCTAGGCGAGGCCTGGAACAGTGGTGCTCTGCGAGCATCTCGCTTGGGCGAGACCAGCTCGCCTGGGCGAGACCGTCCTTCGCCCAAAAATAAAACACCTCGCTTGGACGAGGCTGCGAACAGAGCACACCAACTTCTCCTTCGAGAACTCGCTTGGGCGAGACAACGCATCGCTCAAAAACAAGGGCCTTTCGCCTGGGCGAGTTGCTCGAGTAGAACCTGGGTGAGTCTCAGGCGCTCTCGCCTAGGCGAGACAAGCTCGCCTGGGCGAGATTGACAGTTCTCGCCACTGTCCCCACACATGCAGCAGAGTAACAGTTCAATCCAACACCCAAAAACACATGCACTTAGTTTCAATCGATTACACATACTTCTCAAGCTTATAAACATGTGGCAAACCAAAAGACACCCAAAAACAACTTTGAACGGTTAAATCTAGCTTCCCTTACCTCTGTTTGAGCACCAAAAACAACCAGACCCTAACTATGTAGTACCATAGCTCCAGAAACTATGACAGTGAGCTGAAACGTGGAAAAAGAGGACAAAACGAAGTTAAGAGACTTAACCCCAACTTGACCCACGTGTTTTAAACAGTGTGAAGAGGAGAAGGAACGGACCAGGAGCTCTAAAGCTCAGTTTACCTGGAAAAGGATGGTTTTTTGCTAGCTCTGAGACGGATAACCTTGTGCCCTAACAGGACACCTTGTAGGGGACCAAAGGGGAAGAGGAAGCTGCTATTTCTGAAAAGGGAACAAAAGACAATGAGAAGGCTGAGTGGGGTATTGGGGTCCTACTGTAGGGTTGGCCTTGGGCCTACGAAGAGGCCAGGCCCAAAACTTTATAACATTGAAAAAGGGGCTTACAATATCTCCCCAACAACAAAAAATTTTCGTCCTCGAAAAATTAGACTTACCATAACAGATGTGGGTATGAACTCCTCATGTCCTCCTCAAGCTCCCAAGTAAAGTCTCCTGTTCTCCGGTCCCAGATGACCTTCACAAGACTGGTGGCTCTTCCCTTCCGCTCCTTAACTTGACCATCCTCTATGGCTACAGGCTGTACCACTACCTGGAGATCCTCCCTGACTTCCACATCCTCCGCTTCCAACACATGTGACGGGTCGAACACGTACTTCCGTAACTGTGAAACATGAAAGACTAGGTGTAGATTAGCCAACTGGGGTGACAATGCAATCTCATAAGCCACGGGCCCTATCCTCCTCAAGATCTGATACGGACCCAAGAACTTAGGTGACAGTTTCCTTGAACAGATAGCCCTCCCCACACCAGTGGTTCGGGTCACCCTCAAGAACACGTGATCCCCAACCTCAAACTCTAGGGGTCTTCTCCTTCGGTCTGCATAAGCTTTCTGCCAACTCTGAGATGCTTGCAACCTGTCTTTCACTAACCTCACCTTCTTTGTGGTCTGTTGCAACAACTCTGGTCCAACCAAAACTGACTCACCGTCCTGGTGCCAACATAAAGGAGTCCTACATTTCCTCCCATACAAAGCCTCATAAGGCGCCATCCCTATACTCGTCTGGTAACTATTGTTGTAGGTAAACTCCACTAGCGGTAGCACCTCATCCCAACTGCCAAGGTGGTCCAAGATACAGGTCCTCAACAAGTCCTCCAAGGACTGGATCACCCTCTCTGACTGGCCATCCGTCTGAGGATGATAAGCAGAACTCATCCTCAGCCTACTACCCATAGCCTCCTGTAGCGTTTGCCAGAACCTGGAAGTGAACCGGGGGTCTCTGTCAGACACTATGCTACTAGGCACTCCATGAAGTCTCACTATCTCTCGGATGTAGAGCTGGGCCAACTTGGTCATAGACATTCTGAGATTCACTGCCAAAAAGTGAGCACTCTTCGTCAACCGGTCTACCACCACCCATATAGCGTCATGCCCTCTCACGGTGCGAGGCAAGTGGGTAACGAAATCCATAGCTATGTTGTCCCACTTCCACACCGGAATATCCAAGGGCTGAAGCGTTCCACCAGGTTTTTGATGCTCCACCTTAACCTTTTGATAAGTTAAACAGGCCGATACAAATTGTGCGACCTTTTTCTTCATGCCTTGCCACCAAAAGTTCTCCTTGAGGTCTTGGTACATCTTAGTCATGCCAAGATGCAGACTAAGACGACTCTTGTGTCCTTCCTCAAGGACCAACTTCCTCAACTCCACATCATCTGGTACACAGACCCTGCCTCTAAACCTCAGCACACCATCACTACCCAAGGCAAACTCCTTGGCCTGGTCCGACCCAAGTAGCTCTTTTACCCTTTGTAAACTAGCATCTTGTGCTTGCTTCTCCTTAATCAAACTCAGGAAGTCACTAGATATGACCAAGGTGCTACACCTAATGAATTCCGGCTCCAACTCAAACTGTAGCTTCATGTCTCTGAAGCTCTCTAGCAACTCCATCTCTTTTATCATCAAGTGTGCCACATGCACGGTCTTCCTGCTCAGTGCGTCTGCCACCACATTCGCCTTCCCTGGGTGATAGAGAAGTTTGAAGTCGTAGTCCTTTAGAAACTCTATCCACCGCCTCTGCCTCATATTCAACTCTTTTTGGTCAAAGAGGTACTTCAAGCTCTTATGGTCACTAAACACACGGAACTGTGCACCATATAAGTAGTGCCTCCAGATTTTTAAAGCAAAAACCACCGCTGCCAACTCGAGATCATGAGTAGGATAGTTCTTCTCATGAGCTTTTAACTGCCTTGAAGCATAAGCCACCACCTTCCTCTCTTGCATCAAGACACATCCCAGGCCCTGATGAGAGGCATCACAGTAGACCTCAAAGGGCTTACTCACATTCGGGATTATCAACACTGGAGCACTCGTCAGCCTCTGCTTAAGCTTCCTGAAGCTCTCCTCACACTTATCAGTCCACGCAAACGGTTGGTCCTTCCTGGTTAGCTGTGTCAGGGGTGCCACTATCTTGGAGAACCCCTCTATAAACCTTCTGTAGTAGCCAGCTAAACCCACAAAGCTTCGAACCTCCGTCACTGGCTTGGGACGTTCCCATAGTATCACAGCCTCTACCTTAGCTGGATCCACAGCTATACCCTGAGCTGAGATCACGTGCCCCAAGAACTGCACCTCTCTCATCCAGAAGTCGCACTTTGACAACTTGACAAACAGTTGTTTCTCCCTCAAGATACCAAGCACTATCCTCAGATGCTCGGCATGCTCCTCATGCGTCATAAAGTAGATGAGAATGTCGTCTATGAAGACCACGACAAACTGATCTAGAAACGGGTGGAAGATCCGGTTCATGTAGTCCATGAACAAAGCCGGGGCATTAGTCACACCGAATGGCATGACAACATACTCGTAGTGCCCGTATCTGGATCTAAAAGCAGTCTTCTCAACATCTTCTGCCCTCACCAGAATCTGATGATAACCTGACCGGAGATCAATCTTGGAAAACACCGACGCCCCATGTAGCTGATCCATCAAATCATCTATTCTCGGCAAATGATACTTGTTTTTGATAGTCAGCTTGTTCAGCTGTCTATAATCCACACACAGCCTTGAGCCGCCATCCTTCTTCTTTACCAACAAGACAGGCGCTCCCCACGGCGAAGCACTCGGCCATACAAACTGTTTCTCTAGCAATCCCTCTATCTGTTTCTTTAGCTCCACCAACTCCGTTGGGGCCATACGGTAAGGAGCTATTGACACAGGGCCAGCTCCCGGTACCAAGTCTATGGAGAACTCAACTTCTCTCCTCGGGGGCAAACCTGGTACTTCTTCGGGGAACACATCCTCAAATTCCCTGACCACTGGTATCACGGTGATCCTTTCTTCCTTCTCAACCTCTATCTTGGCAAAGACCATAAAGCACTGTGCGCCGTCCTGAATTTCCTTCATAACTCCATGAGAAGACAACAACTCAGGCTCCTCTGAGTTGGAGAACAACAACTTCTTCTCTCGACAGTCTATGAGAACATGATTGGCAGAGAGCCAATCCATTCCCAAGATCACATCTAGCCCTTGCAAAGGGAGGCATATGAGATTGACTTTGTATACGCGCCCCTCTACCTCAACTGGACATCTAGCACACACAGAGGAAGTCCTAACCAACCCAGATGCTGGGGTAGATACCACGAGGTCAAACTGTAGCTCACACACCGACAGACTCAACTCCCGCACACAAGACTCTGACACAAAAGAGTGTGTCGCTCCAGAATAAAAAAGAACACAACAGGACTTGCCAGATATCACACAACAACCAATCACAAGGTTACCTGAACCCGCTGCCTCTGACCCAGTCATCGCAAAAACCATGTCTGTAGCCTAAGGCCTGCTGCCTCCTCTCCTCTGCTGAGTCTGACCAGACGTCTGGCTCGGAGTCTGTGGTGAGGGTCGTGCCACTGTCCTCATCAGAGTGGGACAATCTCTACCAAAGTGGCCCTCCCTGCCACAATGGTTGCACCTGCAGAAACCTGATAGATGCGAGCATAAATTCTTCCCATGCGACCCTCCGCAATGATAGCACTGGATCTTGCTGGGCGGGGAAGAAAAACCTCTAGACCCTTGTGGCTGTGGGTGAGGTCTAGCATATGGCTTCCTCTTCTCTTCAACTCGTGGCCTGGACCCAGATGGTCCGCTAACTCTCTGCTGTGACTGCTGTTGGGCTTCCACCTCCACTTTCATTCGCTCCATGACCTTGGCCCTTTCCACCAAGGCCGCAAAGTCCTTGATGGACATCGGGGCCACCATCAACCGAATGTCTCCTCTGAGACCATTCTCAAACTTCCTGCAGCACCACTCCTCATCGAGCGGCATGGTAAAAACGCCCCAGATGCTTGAATCTCTCGGCGTACTCAGCTACCGACTTGTTTCCCTGCGTCAACTGGAGAAACTCTACCTCCTTAGCGTACCTCACGCTATCAGGGAAATACTCTGAAAGAAACCTCCTCTTGAAGGCTTCCCATGTGATATCCTCATGCTTCTCTTCCATCACTAGTCTCATGCTGGCCCACCAATGCTCAGCCTCTTCGGTGAGCATGTAGACAATGAAAGCAAGTCTGCTCTCATCGGGGCACCTCTTGGCATCAAAGATGCGCTCCATATCCTTCATCCACTGGTCCGCTTGATCGGGACTCGCCTTGCCATCAAACTTGGCGGGGCGGTGCTTCAAGAAGTCTTCCAAACTCCATTCAGGGGGTGGAGGTTGGGGATGAGGGCCATGCATCTAAGCACTAGCAGCATTCTCCCCTAACTGACGGAGAGCATCCACATGTTGCCTCTGAGCGTCCTCAGCAGCCTGCCTAGCAGCTTCCATCTACTGCATCATGAAGTTCTGTTGCTCAAGAGAGGCTTTCTGGCGCTGCATCGCTGCCTCATGTTGCTGCAACATGACATTGCTTTGCTGGGTCAAAGCAGCAGCCATGGCCTCGATCGCCCTAGCCAGATCTTGCCCATCGTCCTGAGGGGGTGGAGGAGGACGAGCGATACGCGGGGATGCCATAACACTGGACACACAGAAAGAACCATCAGAACTCGGTTAGATTGGAAACTCATCTAAACACGACAAGTGAGGCACAACGAAAGTTAAGCAAACACATATCCCACAGATATTAAGGAATGAAGGCTCTGATACCATAAAAATGTGACATCCCATTTAAATAGATTAATCTACTAAACAAAACATCGCATAATTATAATATTAAGGAGCAAAGCTGACAGAAGAAACCAGAGTTGAGGAATGTACTTTAACAGTCATCCATAGGAGTACTTAGAGGGAATCTTAGGCATACAACCATGCCATAAACAAAACCAAATCTAAAGTTTAACAGTTGTGCAAAAGAAATACCCTAAGAGCATGGAATTACAAGGCACTAGGGCCATAGAACTTCTTCGACGGCCATAACAACGGGCCCACTAGGCTGCACTGCTACCACCATCAGGTCTACCTCCAGAAGTATTTCCATCTACTCCCACCAATGGTGTTCATCGCAAAAGAGAAAACACAACAAGAACATACACAAAATGCAAGGGTAAGCTAGTGTAATTTGAAACTTATCATAGTATAAAAGAATAAGTACATAAACATTCTCAGGCATACAACACAGAGACACATGAGTCATGTTATGGCAAACAAGCAAGACACTATGACTCAATTCTCCGGATACATATACTAAGATCGGATTCACTGGACACTTGCACTTGTGGTGGCCTCTACTGCGCTGCAGAGCCATTGCCAATGGGTTTCACCCTACCACACACAAGGTTAGCCTTTAAGCGTCTAAGGCCATTATCCTGCCAGAGACTAGGGCCTCCCGCTACTCTCACTACTTGGGCCAGTTTGCTCTACTTGAGACTCGCTGACCCTGTAGAGCTTCGGGATGCAATCCTTACTTGAATCCATATTTTAATATATACACTACACACCACCATGAGACCTCCCCATGAGACCCATGGAATTACGTCTATCACATACAAATTTCATGTTTATCATACCCCAACCACCACTTCCATCTCATACATTTAATTCTCATTTCACCCAACCATAACATAAGAATTCCATGTCATTACTCATACCAAACCTACCAATCGCAGTGCATATAACTCATACAGTTACACCATCATCATACATGTTCGAGGTAAATAGCCACACACAACGTAAATGGAGATGTAACACATAAATTTGCACAATTCTTGCCCAGGGTAGAAGTCCTCACCTAAGCTGCAGCAACTGTCTCGCTTAGGCTAGGCCTTCTCGCCTAGGCGAGGCCTGAAACAGTGGCGCTCTGGGAGCATCTCGCTTGGGCGAGACCAGCTCGCCTGAGCGAGACCGTCCTTCGCCCAAAAATAAAACACCTCGCCTGGACAAGGCTACGAACAGAGCACACCAGCTTCTCCTTCGAGAACTCGCTTGGGCGAGGTACTCTCGCTTGAGCGAGACAACGCATCGCTCAAAAACAAGGGCCTTTCGCCTGGGCGAGTTACTCGAGTAGAACCTGGGTGAGTCTCAGGCGCTCTCGCCTAGGCGAGACGAGCTCGCCTGGGCGAGATTGACAGTTCTCGCCACTGTCCCCACACATGCAGCAGAGTAACAGTTCAATCCAACACCCAAAAACACATGCACTTAGTTTCAATCGATTACACATACTTCTCAAGCTTATAAACATGTGGCAAACCAAAAGACACCCAAAAACAACTTTGAACGGTTAAATCTAGCTTCCCTTACCTCTGTTTGAGCACCAAAAACAACCAGACCCTAACTATGTAGTACCATAGCTCCAGAAACTATGACAGTGAGCTGAAACGTGGAAAAAGAGGACAAAACGAAGTTAAGAGACTTAACCCCAACTTGACCCACGTGTTTTAAACAGTGTGAAGAGGAGAAGGAACGGACCAGGAGCTCTAAAGCTCAGTTTACCTGGAAAAGGATGGTTTTTTGCTAGCTCTGAGACGGATAACCTTGTGCCCTAACAGGACACCTTGTAGGGGACCAAAGGGGAAGAGGAAGCTGCTATTTCTGAAAAGGGAACAAAAGACAATGAGAAGGCTGAGTGGGGTATTGGGGTCCTACTGTAGGGTTGGCCTTGGGCCTACGAAGAGGCCAGGCCCAAAACTTTATAACATTGAAAAAGGGGCTTACAATATCTCCCCAACAACAAAAAATTTTCGTCCTCGAAAAATTAGACTTACCATAACAGATGTGGGTATGAACTCCTCATGTCCTCCTCAAGCTCCCAAGTAAAGTCTCCTGTTCTCCGGTCCCAGATGACCTTCACAAGACTGGTGGCTCTTCCCTTCCGCTCCTTAACTTGACCATCCTCTATGGCTACAGGCTGTACCACTACCTGGAGATCCTCCCTGACTTCCACATCCTCCGCTTCCAACACATGTGACGGGTCGAACACGTACTTCCGTAACTGTGAAACATGAAAGACTAGGTGTAGATTAGCCAACTGGGGTGACAATGCAATCTCATAAGCCACGGGCCCTATCCTCCTCAAGATCTGATACGGACCCAAGAACTTAGGTGACAGTTTCCTTGAACAGATAGCCCTCCCCACACCAGTGGTTCGGGTCACCCTCAAGAACACGTGATCCCCAACCTCAAACTCTAGGGGTCTTCTCCTTCGGTCTGCATAAGCTTTCTGCCAACTCTGAGATGCTTGCAACCTGTCTTTCACTAACCTCACCTTCTTTGTGGTCTGTTGCAACAACTCTGGTCCAACCAAAACTGACTCACCGTCCTGGTGCCAACATAAAGGAGTCCTACATTTCCTCCCATACAAAGCCTCATAAGGCGCCATCCCTATACTCGTCTGGTAACTATTGTTGTAGGTAAACTCCACTAGCGGTAGCACCTCATCCCAACTGCCAAGGTGGTCCAAGATACAGGTCCTCAACAAGTCCTCCAAGGACTGGATCACCCTCTCTGACTGGCCATCCGTCTGAGGATGATAAGCAGAACTCATCCTCAGCCTACTACCCATAGCCTCCTGTAGCGTTTGCCAGAACCTGGAAGTGAACCGGGGGTCTCTGTCAGACACTATGCTACTAGGCACTCCATGAAGTCTCACTATCTCTCGGATGTAGAGCTGGGCCAACTTGGTCATAGACATTCTGAGATTCACTG
>Ga0214542_1008436_pt1 | contig 16989 bp, 13 predicted proteins | sample CNSS1metaG_FD_160096 | JGI IMG/M metagenome (GOLD analysis project Ga0214542, IMG submission 160096) | Root nodule microbial communities from cowpea collected in UCLA plant growth center, Los Angeles, California, USA - CNSS1 | ecosystem: Host-associated > Plants > Roots > Nodule | place: USA... | reverse complement strand
CCACTTCACTTTTACAGTGCTGTAATATTTTTCTAGAGCCGTGGTGTTCCACTGTTCGGTGTCAAGATCTTATTCTAGCTCATTCCAAGTAAGGGAAGCTAGGGATCTTTGTTAAAGTCTGTTTCTTACACATTTGCCACTATTTTTATGATTTGTACAATTGTGGTGCCATTGTGAAATATTGAATAGATGTATACTACTGTTTAGAGTGTGTTTGGATGGCTGTTACAGGATGAATAGTGGCGAGACCCGACGTTCTCGCCCAAGCGACCCAGCCTCGCCTAGGCGAGACTTGCAGAAACAGGCCCAAACTCGCGCTCGAGCTCTCGCTCAAGCGGAGAGCTTTCGTTTAAGCGAGACACCATCTCGCTCAAGCGAGAGAGGCTCGCCTAAGCGAGGACGCGTGGGGGCTTGAGGTATGTTGCTGTATGCGTAGCTTAGGCGAGGAAGCTCTTTTTGGGCGAGGGGTATTCTCGCCCAGGCGAGTAGCGGCTCGCTTAAGCGAGAATCCACAAGTCTTGCAGGGTTTCCCTAATGACAATCTCGCCTAAGCGAGACACTTGTAACACATAGCTCGGGGGTGAGCAGAGGTATCCAACACAAGTGCAAGCATTCGCTGAATCTGACCAGATTATATGTATCCAGATGAGTCGAGTCAGAGTCTAGTGTATTGCTTGAGAGAGTCATAACATGCTTGGATTATATATATATATATATATATATATATATATATATATATATATATATATATATATATATATATATATATATATATATATATGTTGATGGATTGTGTAATGACATGTGATTGCTTGAGAAATTGTTTCTACTCTAGCTTACCCTGTTTGCTTATTTTGATTGTCTTGTATGTGGTTCTTCTCTTTGCGATGATCATCAATTTATTGATGTGAGCAGAGGCGAGAGGTTCTCGCGGTCAACAAGGGAATGGTGACTCCGCTGCGTAGCCTGCCTGGGCTGGATCCTGTTTTTTGTGGATTTTCTTTTAGGGCCACGACCCATGTAGTATCTATCCTTTAAATTCCCAATTTGAATTTCTGTAGAATATTTGTATCTGGTTCAGTTTAAATTTGTTACGCGTTTTGGTTTTTGTGTGGAGTTACTTTTAAACTCCGAGACTGCGCTACAATATTATTCTAGTGTGATGTTCCCTTTAATTACGTTATTAATTAAATAGGGTGTTACATTTATGGTATCAGAGCGGTCATTCCTTAGGTTTGTGGATTTGGATGTCCGCTTAGCTTTCTCTGTGTCTTCTAAGTGTTCTTAGTTAAATTCTTGTCTTATCAAGCATAACCAAGTGATTTTCTATGTGCCAGTGAACTATGGCACCTCATCATAGGACCTCTCAATCCTCTCAAGGCGATGCACCTGATATCGCTAGAGCTATAGAAGCAATGGTAGCTGCCATGATTCAGCAAAGCACAACTATGATGCAGCAACACGAGGCATCTATGTAGCGACAAGCAGCGTCGCTTGAGCAACAGTAGTTGGTGATGCAGCAGATGGAGGCTGCAAGAGTGGCTGCTAAGGATGCTCACATGCAGCATATGGAAGCCCTCTGACAACTGGAGGAGAACAGGACAACTGCACCTACTTTTGGTCTCGAGCCACGACCTGCAGTTAGGGGGTGGAGTATCGAAGATTTTCTGAAACACCACCCGATGAAGTTTGATGGGAAGACTAGTCCTGATGCCGCGGACCAATGGCTGAAGGATCTAGAGCGCATCTATGATGCGAAGATGTGCCCCGCAGAGAACAGGCTGGCGTTCTTAGTGTATATGCTCATGGGGGAGGTGGAGCATTGGTGGATCAGCTGATAGAGGTCGTACCCCACCAAATTAAAACAGATTAAATGCAGTATATGAAAGTTGAACCAAGTCATCTCCCAACGACCAATGTTCTTGTTCAAAGCTTCAATTTCCAGATCAACACACCAATACGACACAGGGGGGTTGGCAGATTTACGAATGCAACACACAATTGAAAACTTAAATGCACATGTGTAAAATCGATGTAAAAAAGCGTTGATTCCTTACTTCAAATGAACATCCACCAATCACGGATTACAACCCAAAATGGTTATATTAAATCTCATGAGACCCGAATTAATTACTAAGCACAAATTAACTCGAACTCGAGTGCAATTAAGCAATGCACACATTCATGAATCTGTTATAGTTCACTAAGCATGAACACACAATGATTCCACTCCACAATTTAAGCAAAAACATAATGGTTTCTTCAATTAAACCCAAACGCAAATTCAGAATGGAGAGATAACATAACTCCACCGAACAAAACACTAATCTCAAGGTTTCAATTCATTATCTGCAAAGAATCAACACGTAAACTTAGTTCCTCATGGAATCTGAATTAGGGTTCAACATAAATTTTGATTCAACCATCCAAATGAGTGCAAATTGATGCAGAAAACCTAAATTGGTTTAGGAATCGAAAATGTGCAAGGAAAGAAAGGGGTAACAACGAAAACAACAACAAAAAATGAGAATACTTCAATATAAATGTTACCCAAGGTGTAGAAAACGTGAATACAAGTTCAATGTGCTGTCCAAGACTCATAAAACGTGGAAAACGAATGGAAAACGTGAAAAATTAGCTTGTGCCTCCATGGGTCACCTTCCAAAGCTTAAAACATCAAAAATGGAGGTCGGAGAGAATGTGGAAGAGGAAGAATGCGGCTGCCTCCATGCAAGAAGACCTAATTTTCATGGTCACCTCAAATTTGCTAGCATTATTTATAAAATTGTCATTATGAGCTGCAGAATTACAAAAATGCCACTACTGGGCCTCAAATGTTGGCCCATTCGCTCAGATGACGTGGAAATGATGTGGAAATGAGGTGGCGGCTCTCTTTAACTGAATATTGATGTCCAAGCTCCAAAGTTACTTCACCCAAATACCTAAAAATAATTAAAAACGAAAATTAGGCTAAATAATGTGAAATTAGTCCAAATTCGGAACATTGACCCAATAAAGCCCAACAGATGAAAACACACTAAAGATGAACAATTAAGCATTGAACAATTGTCAAATGGGTACACAAAGGCTAGTAGAATGGAGGAAAATAATGACTCATCAAAATCAACCACACTTACCCTTTTGCACTCCTGGGCAAAATTAAAGAGTAAGGCAAAGTAAGGACATGCAAGACATAACAAGAGAGAAAAAAAGACACAAGACAAACAGACTCGACACAAACAAATGGAAACAGATCCAACACAGAAGGATTCAAAGCTGCAAGGTATCCATGAACATCATCCAAGCAATTCAAAACATGTCAAGTACTCAGTTCAGCTCAAAAAGAGAATTAAAAGTAACATAACCTCACGAAATATGCATTGTATCACTCAAATCTTTAGGCTACTATTTACTCTCAAAGCACCCCTGAAAAACAAACATCAACAAACTTAGCAAGCCTCTAGAACTAATAACCAAACCAAAAACACATGCAGGTCAAGATCAAAAGGACTTTTCAAGGTTGTAATGGGGTTGAGGACAAGGTCTGGAACATATGGATAAGTAGCTAAGCAACAAAGGAAATAGAGGAGCAATGTGGAATAAGTCTCAATCAAGCATGAAAGTAATCCCAAACACCAACACTTCCAAATTCGGTTCTCACACAATGCTCAAACCCAAACTCCTTTTATTTCTTTTCTTTGTTTTCTTTTCTTTTCTTTTCTTTTCTTTTTTCTTTTCCCTTTTTTCCCTTTTTTTATACAAAGAACATGCAGAGAAACAACAATTTTGAAATCCCACCTGGGTATACAAATGAGCAATTCCAAGAACCAATAACAAGTGCACGCACAACCACGCTTGTTGTGCGCGACCACACTTAATTGAGCACCCATTCTCAAAACAATTCCAAAGCTCCAAAATTTCCTAAGGTAGGAATAATCATGGTTTTTCAGGCTAAGGGCTTGTAATGAGCTGTAGAACAATGAAAGGGTATGCAAGCTCAAAAAGGGGTATCAACGAAAATAGTTCAAGGTAGGCTCATCTAGTTGTAGGCTCACAGAACAAAATTGCCTAAATCATATCCCAACATGCATGTGAATCAGTAAAGCACCAGAAAGAGTCAAGCTAAGACCGCTGTGCAAGCATTCAAGAGGCATATATCACACAATAAAAAATAGAGAGTGGCTTAAATTCTCACATAGGGTAAAACAATTCAAAAAGAAACTTGACATGCAAAGAGAAAGCAAGGATATCAGTCCACAGAATAACCAACAACTCATCCTCCAAGAGTGAAGTGAGTGTCCCAAACAGAAAACAAAAACATCACACTAATTAACACAAATTAACAAAAAGGAAACAAACAAAAGGAAACAATAGCAGACAGACCTGGACATGTGCAATAAAAGTAAAGAAGTAGAAAGAAAAGTCCCTGAATCATGGTGAAACATCAGTGGGGTCAAGTAGGGAAGTCTCCTTTACAACAGTATCCACCAAGGTAGGATTGCTGAGGAATGGCTTCAGACGATGCCCATTCACTTTAAAGCTCTTATCGGTGGACTGGCTTTTGATTTCAACTACACCATAAGGATAAACATTAGTGACAACAAAAGGACCAATCCACTTTGATCGCAACTTACCCCCATGAGTCCAAGTCTGGAGTTATACAGTAAAACTTGCTGACCAACAACAAACTCCTTTCTAGCTTTGGAGCTATCATGGAATCTCTTAGTCTTCTTCTTGTAGAACATAGAGTTCTGATATGCCTCTAGACGGATCTCATCTAACTCGTTCAACTGCAGCTTCCTTTCCTCCTCAGCTTAATCTAAAGAGAAGTTGCATGACTTGATAGCCCAGTAGGCTCGATGCTCTATCTCCACTGGATGGTGGCATGGCTTACCAAAGACAGCCCGATAAGGAGACATCCCTATAGGTGCCTTGTAAGCAGTCCTGTGAGCCCAAAGAGCATCCTCAAGTCTATTGCTCCAATCCTTTCTGTTGGGCTGCACAATCTTCTCCAAGATCCTCTTGATTTCTCTGTTTGAGATCTCGGCTTGCCTATTAGTTTGGGGGTGATCTGGTATAGAAAGTTTGTGCACAACCCCATACTTTTGAAGCAAAACCCCCATGAATCTATTGCAAAAATGGGTGTCATGGTCACTAACGATTGCTCTAGGAACTGCAAACTTGTAAAATATGTAAGACCTAACAAGGTCCACAACAACTTGAGCATTATTAGTTCTAGTGGCTTTGGCTTCCACCCATTTTGAAACATAATCGACAGCAAGCAAGATGTAAGTGAAACCAAAAGAGACAAGGAAAGGGCCCATGAAATCTATACCCCAAACACCAAACACCTCACAAAATAGCATGGGTTGTTGAGGCATTTGTTGTCTCTAAGAAATGGTTCCTCCTGCTCGTTGGCATTCCTTACACGTGCTACAAATCCTCCATGCATCTTTGAAGATGGTGGGCCAATAAAATCCGCAATCTAGCACCTTACGAGTTGTGCTCTGTGTGCTAAGGTGACCACCAGGTGCAGATGAATGACAAAATTTGAGGACCGAGTCAATCTCATGGTCTGGAATGCATCTCCTGGTAACCTGATCACTGCACATTTTCCACAGATAGGGGTCATCCCAAATGTAATACCTAGCATAGCTCTAAGTTTATCACATTGAGCTTTGGATGCTAGGGAAGGAAAAATAGAAGCAGGAAGATAATTCACGATGTTAGCAAACCAAGGTGAGGAAGAAGTAGAGAGTGTCAACAAACTTTCATCGGGAAATTCATCCCGAATCGGTGAAGCATCATCAATAGACCCCTCAGTCCTGCTCATGTGGTTTGCAACTAGGTTTTGTGCTCCGCTCTTATCACGAATCTCCAAATCAAATTCTTAGAGCCAGAGCATCCATCTTATCAACCAAGGCTTGGATTCTACCTTCTTCAATAGGTACTTAAGAGCTGCATGGTCAGTGAACACAACAACAGGAGAACCAAGCAGATAAGATCTAAATTTTTCAAGTGCAAAAACTACCGCAAGGAGCTCCTTTTCTGTTGCAGTGTAGTTTGCTTGGGCAGCATCTAATGTCTTGGAGGCGTAGTAGATTACCTCGGTTGCTTGTCAATTCTTTGAGCTAGAACATCCCCCAATGCATAATTGGATGCATCTCACATCAACTCGAATGGGGTTGTCCAGTCGGGCGCCTGAATGATTGGAGTGGTGGTCAGGGCCTTCTTGAGGCAATCAAAAGCATCTTTGCATCTTTCATCAAAGATGAAGTCAACATCCTTTTGTAGTAAGTTGTACAGTGGAAGGGCCTTCTTACTGAAGTCCTATATGAAGCGCTTGTAAAACCCTGCATGGCCAAGAAAAGAACGAACCTCTTGCACAGAAGAGGGGTAAGGCAATTGTGAAATAATTGATATCTTGGTAGGGTCAACTTCAATGCCCTTACTCGAAATTATGTGCCCCAATACTATGCCTTGTTCTACCATGAAATGACATTTCTCAAAATTGAGAACAAGGTTAGATTGGATGCACCTATTTAAAACTCTGTCCAAACTTTCTAGACATGCATCAAATGAGGACCCATACACAGTTAACTCGTCCATAAACACCTCTATGCATTTTTCAAGAAAATTGCTGAAAATGCTAAGCATGCACCGCTGAAATGTGCTAGGGGCATTGCATAGGCCAAACGACATCCTCCTATAGGCAAAAGTGCCAAAGGGGCAGGTGAATGTGGTTTTCTCTTGGTCCTAAGGTGCAATGTTAATTTGAAAGTAACCAGAAAAACCATCAAGAAAGCAATAGTGTGACTTACCTGCCAAGCGCTCAAGCATCTGATCAATAAAAGGCAGGGGGAAGTGGTCTTTCCTGATTTCTTGATTTAGCCTTCTATAGTCGATGCAAACCCTCCAACTGTTTTGCACCCGTGTTGGAATCGACTCCTCTTTCTCATTCTTTTTGGGAACAACATGGATGGGGCTGACCCACTGACTGTCAGAAATGGGGTAGATGATCCCAGCTTATAGAAGCTTGGTCACCTCCTTTTTGACAACATCTGAGATGACAGGGTTGAGTCGCCTTTGTGGCTGTCTCACTGGCTTTGCTCCATCTTCCAACAATATCATGTGCATGCATGTTGATGGGCTAATACCAGGAATGTCATCCAATGTCCATCCAATTGCCTTCTTGTGCTTTTTAAGAACATGCAACAACCTCTGCTCTTGTTCAGCAGTGAGGGAGGTGGAAATGATGACATAAAGTTTGTCCTCCCCCTCTAAGTAGACATACTTGAGGTTGTCTGTAGGGGCGGAGCTTTTTGGGGGCAGGGAGGGGCCTTGGCCCTCCAAAATTTTGAATTATATATATATATATATATATATATATATATAAATATATATATATATATAATATAAAAATATATTTAAAATTTATTAAATTTTTAAAATTGTAGGTAATATATATTAGAAATTAATAAGAATTAAATTTTTTTATTTTTTATTTCTTTTATTTAAATATAACATTTAATGTAAATACAAAATAAAATATAAAATTAAATATAATAAAAAATAAAAATATTTAGGTTTAATTTTTCTTTTGGTCCCTGTTTTTATTTAAAAATTGACACTTGGATTAGGTTAATTACACTAACAAAGCAAATTATCCATATTAAGAGTCTCAATTTTTATGAAAAGATCATTGATCTGTTAGAAGAATTTAACGAAATTTATCATAAAAGATTGAATTACATAAGTTTTTCCAAAAATCGAGATCAAATTGAGACTAAAAAAATTAGAGGACCAACTTAACATTTTTAAACCAAAAAATGAATCAAAAGAGTAATTAAACTAAATATTTATTAACATAATTTTTATTTTCCTTTTCGGTGTCTTTTTAGTTTTTCATAGATTGTAATAATCTCTCACTCTCATATGTCTTCTTTTTGTTTTTAAAGAAAAAAAGTTAGACATAAACTCATTATATTTCTCATTTATTCTCTCCCTTTCCCGTCTTTTGTCTTACTTGATAATGAAAACATTATTTTTTTTATTTCATGAGCTTTTTGTATATTATTTTTATGAATATAGAAAAAGAATAGTGTATTATGTATTAATAATAATGAATATATTTTTCTTTTAATAATTACATGTCTCAATTTTTTATTAGATTATGATCAATTAATTTTTAGTATTATTTACAAAAAAGGTATATTGATAAATAATGAAAAAATAAATTAATCGTTTAAGAGTGATGAAAATGAAATTATTGACTAAAACAAGATAGATTCTACTTCTTCACATATTTTGAAGCATTATACTAATGATAAAAAAATGTTCAGTTAAAGAAGTCATTTTTTGAAGCATTATACTAATGATTGAATCTTATGATCTCAAAATTATATTATTTGGCCCCTCCGACGCTTTTGGTCAAGATCCGCCACGGGTTGTCTGGTAGGGGTTTCAACTCTAGAGTGCTGGATGATGGCTGAATATCAGGAACCAGAGGGGAGGGAGAAATGGGTTCCACAGCCTGTACCTCAACATAACAATCAGATGCATATGTACTTCCTACAACATGGTTAGTGCAATCTGATTGTATAACATCAAAATCATATGGTACAACACCAGTGAGTCATAATCAACATCGAAATCAGAATCACAGTCATCATCCAAACCAACTCCTCCTGCTGGAATTGCATATTTTGAAGGGTCATCATCCTGACCAACTCCTCCAATGAAGTAGAAGAAGAAGGTGCAGGTGCTGCAGTAGGAGTTGGTGTGGGTACAGGTGGAACCGGAGCAGCTTGTGCAGGTGCATCTCTTTGTTGTGGAGGTGGCTGCACATTTTGAAATTGTTGGTTTTGCTGCTGCTGGTTACCCTGGTTTCTCCATTATATGTATCTAGATGAGTCGAGTCAGAGTCTATTGTATTGCTTGAGAGAGTCATAACATGCTTGGATGATATATATATATATATATATATATATATATATATATATTGTTGGATTGTGTAATGACCTATGACTGCTTGAGAAACTATTTCTACTATAGCTTATCCTGTTTGCTTGTTTTGATTGTCTTGTATGTGGTTCTTCTCTTTGCGATGATCATTAATTTATTGATGTGAGCAGAGGCGAGAGGTTCTCGCGGTCAACAAGGAAATGGTGACTCCGCTGCGTAGCCCGCCTAGGCTGGATCCTGTTTTTTTTTTGTGGATTTTCTTTTAGGGCCACGACCCATGTAGTATCTGTCCTTCAAATTCCCAATTTGAATTTCTGTAGAATATTTGTATTTGGTTCAGTTTGACTTTGTTACACGTTTTGATTTTTGTGTGGAGTTACTTTTAAACTTCGAGATTGCGCTAAGATATTATTTTAGTGTGATGTTCCCTTTAATTACGTTATTAATCAAATGGGGTGTTACACCGATATCAATAATAATATTAAAACTTTCAATTTATATTCTGTCAGTAGATTTTACTGTTAATTATTTGATGTGACAATTACTTTACATTGTTATTCTACTTAAATGTTGACACATAATACTAACAGAATTTAATGATGGGAATCTCCCTCAAAGATTTGTTGTATTTATAAAAATTATTAAATACAAAAATATTAACAATAAAATTAGAAAATAAAAAATTATGAAATTATAACTATTAAATTATATTTTTATTTTATATTTAATAATTTAATAATTTAATTATTATGTAATTATCTAAATTTATATTTATATTTTGTTTTTATCTTTTAGTTTTATAATTTAAATTTGATTTAAGAATAATTTTCGTTAAATAAAGAGATTCTCGTCAATAAATTCTCTTGGAATAAAGTATTATTTGGTAACATTTGAGCATAATAATAGTGGAAGGGAACTACCACGTTAGACAGTCAAAAGTAAAATCTAGAACGGTAGAGATTTAATCGAAATGTTTTAAAAAATTTAGGACTCAATAAACTACAAAAATAAAAAATTTAATAGAAACTCAATTGAAAATTTTCAATTTTATTGTAGATTAAAATCATAATTAAATCTATTAATAAATCAAGAAAGAGAACGTGAATTGACTCTTCAATATTTTTATTTAAAATTAAATATAATCACTATGATTAAAACAATTTGTCCCGGTCGTAATTACAAAAATAAGTTAATGTTGAAACCGACAATATAAATGAAAGTAGTAAAATATAATAAATATTTTTAATAAATACTAACTCAAAATTTGTTGACTAATAATTAATGAAATAATTTAAAATAAATTATATTCATTGATTGAAATAATAATAACAAAAATAATAGTAATTATAATAGTATTGTCGATCACCAATAAAAATTCCATTCACAGTTAAAAAAATTTAAAATAACTAATAAGATAAAGATAAAAAGAATTTAGAAATTAATCATATAATTATTAATTGCTACCACATAAATTTCAAATATTTCAAAATGTATGGAATGAAACAATTCCTTCATAATTAAATAATTAAATAATTAAAAACAATTAATGGAATTTGTTGGTCAATTATTGAAAAATGTTTTGAAACAAATAAATACAAAACTTGATGTTAGAATCTATTAACAAAAACATAATTATAAAATTGAAATTAATATTTAAAAATAATAGTTGATCATAATTACAATACAAAATAATAATATTAAAATAAAATTAAAAATTAAAAATTGAAAAAATAAATAAATAAATAAATATAATTATTGAATAATAATAAATATATACTTATTATAATTAAAACAATCCAATCATAATTAGAAAATTAAATTTAATTAATGGAATTAACTGGTGAATTAATGAAAAATATTATAATAAATTTTCCTATGAGTGTAACATCAGCACAACAAGTGTACCCCAACTTCGCAAGGCAGGTTATTGTCAGTGGGTATCAAACTCCTAACATGACCTTTAACATCCTCTCAACAAGAGAGATGTCACCAATTGTGCTGCAGACCTGACATGACACTTGGGTGGGCCAGTGGATGTTACAGTGAGACTGTTGTTTTGTATTATTAATTTGTTGTATATTTTTCATCTTATCATAACATTTGTGTAATTATGTTAAAATGATGTATGCCAATTAATTTATTTTATGTCTCATATTTGAATATTTTTATTATTTTTTAATATTTTTATTTATTGTATATTTTCCTTTCACATGAGTATGTTTAATAGTCTCAATTTAAGTGTTTAATAGCATAAACCTTTCATTTACTAGGTAATATAAAAAAAATATTCTTTACTTATTTTTATTAATTTTTGTTTCATTTGAAGAACTCTTTTCTTCCACTAAAATAATTATTTCTCAACTATTGAGTATATATGTTGATATTTGAAAAGTGTTCTTAGATGTCTAAGGTATTTTTCATCTTATCATATCCTTAATTATACATTCATGTTTTTCTTTGTGCAATTTCTTTCAATAGTTTCTTAAATTATTTCTAAGACATATATTTGTTAATTTTTTAATATTTTTATTTGCTTTTTTATTTTCATTATGTAGAATACTATTTTAGTATATTTTATCTAATTATTTTTTATTTTCTAACTTATTTTATCAATCATATTGTAATTTTTCATTATAATTGTATAAATAACTTTTATTTACTACAATACCAAAATTTAATGTAATTGCCATGAATATTTTTTTTATCACCATCCAACATATATTGGAGTTCAAAAGATACAATATCCATGTTAATTTTTTTTATTATGTTTATTATTTGTTATTTGTGTCATTTTGATCAAGTGCTGTATTATCATTTTTATTAGTGTATAAAAAAATAGATTCATTAGAATTTAAAAAATTGAAGTAAACAAACATTTAAAATATATTTTAATTTGAATATTTGTTTTCCTTTAAATTTCTTTAAAAATATTTTTAAATTTTATCAACCAGGTTTCATTAATGTCTGTAGTTTGCAAATTTAATAAATGTTTTAGTTGTCATGAAATTTTATTTGGTATTCCAATCTAAAGTTTAAACAATTATAACTTATTTCAAAGTATTTGATATCGAAGAAACAATCATCCTCCTAATATTGAATATTTGATAATATTATGTTTCCTTAACCGTAATTTTTTATTATTTTATAAAAATTAATTAAAATTTATATTGAAGTGGTAAGGAAACGGGTATGAGTACGAGGTTATACCCGTTACCCGATGGGGATGAGGATGGGATAAAACTTTGATATCCGTTCGGTTTGGATATGGAGATGAGGATGAATTTTTTTACAGGGATGGGTATGGGATAGTGAAACCCGTTCCCGTCCCGCTCCGTTGTCATCCCATCATAAGTTTTCTTTTCCATAAATTTCTAATTCAATTTCCAATAATCTTAAAGGTCATTAAATAAAATAAGAGAATATAAATAGCTCAAGGACTACAAATTATACCATCATAATAGATTTTTCATATGGTTTATGGACCTGGCAACCAAATACAAATCTATCTTCACATCTGTCATTGGAAATCAACATCGTACTGCAGATAATAGCTGTCAAATACAATGTTCAAATTAAAATTTTAGACGTCACGTCAATTCAAACTCGCAAAAGAAAAGGAACTAAAACATAAATAAAATGGTAGTTTTATTTGCATTGAGGAGTTAAGAGAATAATATTAAATTGCACCAATTTTGCTCTGAACGAAGGCATTTTTGCAGCACTGTTACATTTCAGCAACAATGAGAATTTGTTGACACTTGCATGGGCACCATCAATGTGTTTGATTTCATTTAATCCAGAATTTTTGACACTATTATTACCAAGATAGTTTCATATAATCTTGCAACATTGTATGGGTAATAAGTAATATGTTACATCTTATATTAAATTTAGAATAATAACAATAAAGGATTCAACTATTTCCTACTGCTTTAATCCTTCCAAAGAACACTATAGGAGAATTAAGATAGTATTTTACAATATACGACTAAAACCTCCTGAACCAAATATTTCTCTAGCTATGAGCATTTTACAGAAATTCTATGGCCTCAAATCTTCAAATTCTAAAGATACATTCAATTGAACAGAAATGACAACTTATACACAAGTGAGTTCTAATCATTATGGAGGGCAATGGCTTCCCAAAGCTTCTCCAAGTTTAGACCTTTTCCATCAACAACAAATGATTATCCCAACTCAACATTAGTTAGTATACCACAATAATAACATGTAATCGCATATTACAAAAATCATTAAAATAGTACATAAACCAAAATCAAGTTTCCAAGAGGAAATTGGGACTCAACGCACCCTAAAAAACAAATGTTCCCATCAATCTCAAATATTTTCTCTCGTCGACATACATCAATACCCCCTAGAATCATTGATATAGCAACAAACAAACCATCTTTCTCATAAACCCAAATCCTAATTCATGCAACATTGAAACAATTTATCCCAACCCAACACTTTTCAATTCATAGAAAAATCCCAAACTCACCTAAACACTACACCCCATCACCAATTACAATTTTAAAATATTATGATAATAGTCATTTATCAAGTACAAATAGGAAAGAATAGAAATAGAAAATACATAACAACTTCAAAGTTTATTTAGAAGAAACTTTCCAGATACCATCCAAGACAATTTGTATGTAATATGAAAATTTTTGGTGGTTTCACATTAAAGGAAAAAAATGGATGTACCAATCAAGTACTGTTAAAGCATGAATTCATTGTTTTGACAACAACAAAAATTCAATTACTGTCATTCATGTCAAACTTTCATGTCATTCATTGTTGTAACTAAATGATCTTGTCAAACTTTCATTGTCTAAGGATATAATATTGCATCATCTCATCCATATCAATAAAAAAAAGTCATTGTCTTGTATGCCAATCTTTAACTTCAATTAAGGCATTTCCTTAAAAGTAATAACACTACAAACTATATCTCTAGAGAATTGTTGATACACTTGTGCTGATAATATCCATTTCATGTGCACACCAATGATGAGGCTATGCACCTACATTAAAAACCAATAACAGTTACCACTCACAAATCCTACAACCTACCAAATGTGAAATTATTGCTATAATATAAGTAAAGAAGTGATAGAAAAAATAAAATACTAAGTTATCTGTTACAAAAAGAGTTCCATATAAATGAGAAAATGAATAAAATACTAAGTTATATGTTAAAAAAGAGTACCATATAAATGAGAAAATGAGGAGTCTTCCACGTAGTCAAGCTAGATCTTACCATTGCAACTTCCACGCGAACCACCATGATCACCAAGGCATTGGCCACCATGATCCAAGCAACTCCAATTCGCAATAATCATGCAAGCAACAATGAAAACAATACTAAACTGAGAAAATGGTCCAAGCCATAAATAATCCGAAGAAATATAGTACACATTTTTTAAAACGTTTATCTAAGGTTTGATATAATTTCTCAAACAAAAGAAAAAGATATGTTATTTTTAATTAAACCTGTTAGTTAGCTTCATCTACATAAAATGGTAGATATACACAGATGGACAAATAGATAAAATCTTTCATGCTTAAAATGAATCATAATCAAATGCAGTGAATTTTAACACAAATGCCTTGATCTGTATAAAAGTAAACTCATGTCCTACTTTCATCATGCTGTTTGTTTAGTTCCTCCAAAATATTAAACAATCTTGGATCTTATTTGCACAAGGATTAAGAAAAGGAATATGTAGGCTCTTGATAAGGTGAGAAATTAGACATGATGTTAGTTTTATAAGTATATTGAATGAGTATAGTTTATGTATGTTATAAATTCTTTAGAAAATGACATGGTATATATGCACACAGATTACTAGTACATGATATGGATGTTTTATCTCATGAATGTATAAGAGGGGACAATTAAGCATAAAAACCATCAAACATAGGTAGAACACAAGCTTAAAAAAATCAAAAATAAAAGAGATAACATTTTCTTCATATCAGTAACCACGAAAACCATCAAGACCCTAACAATAGCTTCCGTTCAAACCTAGGGGAAATTTCCATCATTCATTAAGTGAGGACTGTGTTTAATTGATGTCGTTTAAAGGCATAAGTACCTTTTCACTCTTCTACCATGAAACTTAAAACCTAAAAAGAACCATTTAAAACCAAACTAATATTGTATAAACACAACAAACATTCCTAAACCCAAAAAATGAAACAAAACCACTAAAATAGATGGAATAAGTTTAATGACAAAAAAAATCAAACTTGAAGAAAAAAAACAACAATAATGTGCAAACAACTTGAAGCAAAAATCAAACTTGAAGACGAATAAGGATAAGTAGAAAGTAATGTTAGATTAAACAATAAAGGGCCTTCAACTTGATATTCCCAAAGACAGAGATGAAGACCCTTTCATCAACACCAAGAAGGAGAACAAAAAAAGGCTCACAGATCAATTTATAAAAAAAAGTAAGAAAAAAAAGGAGAAGTGGGCGAAGATCTGTAATAAAAGGAGAAAAGAACAAAGAAAAAAACAAATAAATCAAAACTTGATTCACCAACAAAATCACAACACACCCAACGAACATACCAACATACACTAACACAAAATAGCCCTATAACGTCACCCATATAACGTTTGTCCAGAAAAAGTCCAACGTTAAAAATGACCGGTGGCATTTTTGTAAATTATTTGACTTTTTTAACGTTTGCCCATTCCAACACAGATGTAATTTAACGTTTGACCCACAGTACCTCGACGTTATGTAAAAATTAACGTTTGAGCTTTCTGCCCCCGACTTAATTTAACGTCTGACCCACTCTGCCCCGACTTAATTTAACGTCTGACCTCCTCTGCACTGACGTTAAGTAACGTCTGACCACGCAACTCCGACGTCAATTTTTGGGTTTTCTCTACACGAAACGCATAAACCCTAATTGTTTCGTCGCGCAACCAATTTTTCGCGAAGCTTCTCTGTCGGCAACCACCATTCCGAGCTCCTCCAGGTAATTTTTGAATGTTTTTCACCACCAAACTTGTTGGGATTTGATTATGGATTGATTTTAGGCGTTTTGAACCAAATATTTTCTGTTTTCATCCTCATTTGCAGTGTTTCGCGATCCTTCCCGTCGGTGACCATTATTCCGACCTCCTCTAGGTGAGTTTCGAACATTTTTCACCACCAAACTAGTTGGTATTTGATTGTGGATTGATTTTAGGCATTTTCAACCGAATATTATGCGTTTTCATCCCCATTTGCATCGTTTTGAGATTATTTTGCTTGTTATTTCTTTTTCATTGTATGTATGTAATTGCTTGTATTTTTTTATTTGCAATTATAATTTTTATCTTAGACTACTTTTTTTAGTTTTTTTGGCCTATTTCTTTTTTTAATTGAATTTTTATAATAATATTTGTAAAATTAGGAAATAAAATTATATTTATTGTTATTTGTAAAATTGGACTAATTGTATTTGATTTTTTAATATTATTGTTGCATTTCTTTTTATTTTATGTATGTAGATTTATTATAGATTCATTGTGGACTGTTCCTGCAGAGAACAAATAAGATGAGTTAGGCGCAAGTGTCACCTTACCATGTAGTCCGCTATCTCCTCAGTTGGTCTCTCCCCAATTGATACATGTCAGCTTGAACCGAGGAGGGGTTACCTGTAGAAGAGTCTCCGAAGCACAAGTAAGTCAAAGCTCTCAGAAAGTCAAATCAGTGATTAATGAATGGGTACCTTTAATTATTGGGGTCCATGCGTATTTATAAAGCATTAATGATGTTTGGTTATCCAATGGGCCGAGCCTTGGCTTGTTCCTAGCCTGGGCTATGAGTGGGCCTGGGTCCTAATCTAGGCCCTTATTGAACGCGGGGGCTTCCATTTTACCAAGTCTTCAATAGCGGTCTGATTCGTTTACTTCTTGACTTGTCAGATGTCGTCCTTGGTCGCATACTATCCGTGTTGGCCACTTTGTTGTTACTTTAGCCTTTATTCAGTTAAGTTCGAGACCATGGCGGCCTAGGT
>Ga0214542_1008431_pt1 | contig 16995 bp, 8 predicted proteins | sample CNSS1metaG_FD_160096 | JGI IMG/M metagenome (GOLD analysis project Ga0214542, IMG submission 160096) | Root nodule microbial communities from cowpea collected in UCLA plant growth center, Los Angeles, California, USA - CNSS1 | ecosystem: Host-associated > Plants > Roots > Nodule | place: USA... | reverse complement strand
TGACACCACTCTCAACCCAAAACCTTAAGGCAATGGGTTTATGGGTCTTTATTCTTATATAGTGCTCTACTTTCTCATTTCTGGTCAATGTGGGACTTAGACTCACACTTGTATTCCTAACAATTAAGCTGCTAGATATTGTACAAGAAGAAGATAAACAAATAGAGACACAAGGCACTACATAAAAAATAATATAGGGTTCATAATAATGAACCTAGTCGTTGATTTTAAGTTACTTGTAGACAGATTCTACGTCTCTCACTTTTTGTGAAGACTTACCACACCACTATACTCCAAAGCACAAGTTGTTGTGAAGATGCTTTAATTTAATTTGAAGTTTCAGATTTATTTTGACATTTTTTATCTTTCAAGCCAGGGTAAAATTATTAATAAATCCGAAAAAAAAAAAACGTACTATTCAGAGATTTAGGCTCACACCTTGCAAGTGGGAGTATATATATAATAAGTAAAACACCAAACAATATGCAACACAAGGATGGAATATTAACAAATAATTATAATATATTGAAAATTTTACGATATTATATATATACCCCAATCCTTTAGTTCGACGTGTTAAAGCACAATTTGCATACTTTTGGTGTCTAAAAAGAAGAGATTATAATGAAAAATTAACATTTTTAATCATGTAGAATTTTTACAAACATTTCTGTCCTATTTCAGAATTATGTATATGGTTTGAAGTTTTTTTATCTATTAAATAAAATTTTATTCAAAAAAAAGGAAATTTTCACAAACACGAGTGCCTGATTTTCTAATAATATGTCTCTACCGCTCTAGATTATATTCGGAAAAACACAGATTATATTCATATATGATGCCGTCTTAAATCAAATTCACACAAAAAATCAAACAAAAAAAAAGAACAAGAGAAGAACAAAGAGCATTACAACAATTCGACATACTTAAGGAAGAATAATCAAAACTCTATTAAAAGGTGGTTGGTAATGTATACGTGAGTTTTTGTTACATAAATATATACATAAGAGGAATGTTTTGGATATTTGTTAGAACCTCTTTTAAATATGTAGTCGATTCTTAAAATAGAATAATGGTAAAACATTGGAATAAATTAGTACTGGTGACTTTATAATAAGCCACTAATTAAGTAGCTTGTTTTGGAGAAAGCAAAAGACGAATTTGACAGTGAGTTGGAATGGTTGATATGAGAAGGAATATCACATAAAACCATTTTTTCCTTGAGTCACATCAACTCAAAACTATGAGGGTTGGCTTATATTTTGTCGTTCTCGCATAGGAATAATTTTTGACTTTTTCATTCAGATAGACCCACGAGGGCCTTTGTTGTCATGTCACAAAAGTATAAAGCAATGACTTCATCTACAAATTAAAGCAAAACCTGATCATCCAGTTGTCATTCTTATCATTTAATTAACTAATCTAAATCTCACAAAATGAGGCTTTTTATTCACATTTTAAACCAGACAAGATCCAATACTTACTTATGTTGTTGCCTTCGTGTTCTTTAATATCAAAACTAAAATTTTGTTTCAAGAGTTGAGAGATAAAAGTTGTGATTAGAAATAATGGTTTAGAAGTAAGTAACTAATAATTTGTTGGCAGGGTGCATAATTATGTTGCAACACTTAATTCCAGCTTGCAGGCAAATTGGAGACAAGAAAAGTTATGGGATGCCCCAGCAATTAAAATAAATTCCTTCTCCTCTTTTTTTGACTTTTTTGTGCCTCCATTGTAAATAAACTAGATTTGCTTTAACAGATTCATGTCTAATTGTTGTGGAAAATCCATGACAGAATCCCATGATTCACACGCTGTGAATCATACTATGTTGACAAATGGATAGAAAAGAGCATCATCATGTACAACCTAATCATAATTACTTACTTTCCTTTCCTTTTTCCACTCCTTCTAATTCTAAAATATCTCCTCATCATACCTTTTTTTTTTATTTTCTCCCTTGCTTCCTATTTTTTAATTTAAAGTGAAAAAAAAAAGGTTGCTTTCCCATTAGGGCAACCGTGATGAGAAGGCAAAAAATAAAAATTCATTATAGTTCATTCTTAAAGTCACCAATTGCTCTATCTATTAAAAAACAAGTGTTTATATATAGTTGTATAGTTAAATATTAAAAAAAAGGCATTATCTGATAACTAAAGTTTATGCTGTCTGTTATTATGACCGTTTTATGTCTTGGTTAGCTAGTTAATTAGGTACACCTAGTCCTTCCTTAGGGAGGTTTGTTTAATGATAAAGGATTTTACTATTGGAGTCTGTTTGATGGCATAGAATTAATTAATCTGATTATGCGTTGGAGGTTTTTTGAGATTGCATCACTTTACCAACCTACTAACATATTGTTACTTTATATTTGTGTGACTACTTATCCAATAAAAAGAAAGCTTTTCAAAGAATTAGAACAAGTTTAAAAGAAAAATCTTCGTAAGCATTTATGGAGAGGAAAAAAATAAAATAACTTTTTTTAGATGATAAAATAAACTTATTATTATTATGTATTATAGTTATAAATAAAAATTTAAAGGAACTATATAAAAAATAATAATGTATGAGGAAATTATTTTTTTCTTTAAATACTTAAAAAGATACCATTCAAAATATTCTTACTCAGTGTACAAAAAGGGGTTTAGATGTAGTGTGGTATGCAAGCCCATAAGGGGAGCAGTTTTGCTTTAAATATTTTACATATAATATATACATTTAATAGGAAATTAGTTAGTAATTAAGAAACATTGTTTGCTTTTACAAATAACTCATACCCTCGAGAGAGCTAATGTCCTTCATATTCCTATAGTTAATTATTTAATGAAAATGTGCACTTTTTAAAAAAATATTTTTTTATAAAATATATATATATATATATATATATATATATATATATATATATATATATATATATATATATCAAAGAAAATGTTCCTTAAGCTTTAATTAAAAAAAAACACATCTTGTTAGACTTTTTATATCATTACAAACAAAATCTTAAATAATGACCAAATTTAATAACCAAAATTAATTAGTTACTATAATAAACAATTTAAATATTAATTTATAAACTAAAAATTAATTGATAAGTGAACTAGTTTCAAAAAATTATAATTGATCTTTAAATCGGTAACTAAAATAGTTTCTATTATGAATTGGTCTTTGAATTGGTCATTAACATCAGCTCCCTAGGTTTTGACTACCAAATGAATTAGTCACTAAATTAGTCTCTAATTAATTATTTAGAGACCAATCTAGAAACCAATTTTTTGGTAACAAAAATTTTGGTAACTAATGTTAAGGGACCAATTTCTTTTAGTAACTAAATTTTAGAAATCAATTATAATTTTTTATTCGTAATAATAACTATTTTAGTAACTAATAATTTTTTTTAATTGGTCATTAATAATGCATTTTCTTATAGTGATATATAGAAAACAAAAAAGTTTTGTCTTAATAAAAACAAAAGAAAAAAAAAATAAAGGAAGAATGACATTGTGAAAATAAGAAAGCAAGCAAAATGACGGATTCCTAGTGACCTACTACTAGTGACCTACTATTAGAGCATACAACATTTATATCACGTGAGTTATAATAAGAATCAATATAGTATATTTCACTACCTATATATAGATAAATAATGAACTGCTAGAAGCCAATTGGATAAATTGATTATAATAACATCGGAACACAAACATATAGTGACAATACTTTTATACATCTACGTAAGACATCCAAACATCATGACAAAAAAATACATATACATAAATACTTACTTATAAACTGCTTCGGTAACACCTGTACAACAGTATTAGACTATAGTATGGTAAATTGTATCGTTGATTATTTTATATTTAATTGAAAATCCTCTGTCCAGGTGACAATATTCTGTTGGGATCAAATTCATTTTTTCTTTCTTGGAATGTTTTCCATTTGGACCCAAATTGTTTCATCCATTCTTTCCTTGTTTTGTTTTGGGGAAGATACTGCTTGATCTCAATACCAGCATCCTCACAGAACTTTAATATTTCTTGGTTTTGAGCTTGAAATTCCTCCACTTTATCAAACCCAGTTGAATGAAGAAGTGACACAGTGTAGAAAATATCTTCATTTGGTGTAACTGCAGACATCTTATCATTCCACCTGTGGATTAATTACATGCATTTACATTAATTATGTTTGGTAATTATTCTATATATACCAAATCAAACATACTTAATTTCTTAAAACTTACTTGGATCGATTCATCGGGTAGATTATCGCAACTCCTGCAGTGATATTTTGTTTCAGAATAATGCCCTTGAACACACCTTCATCGAAATCTGAGATTCGAGATCCTGGAACAAAGAGGTTTAGCCAAGGATGAGGAACATCCCAGAGTCCTTGTGATGTTAGTAAAAGCTCGTCAGAATGAACTCTGTTCAGGAACTCTTCGTATGATGCATCTTTTTCGAACATAAACGTGGGAACAAACTTCAACCCCTCCACCAAAACTTTTACATCCTATTCAAACATATAAAAACATAATAACTAACTTGAGTCTTTCACATAAAAGTTTAGTTCCTAAACTTTCATACGTTATTACCTCGTCAACATGTTGTTGAGTACTATTGTCGTAATATTTCACAAGCTCTATGATATAGATGATGCCGTATTGTGTTACTAGGGAAGCTATACGAGGTTGATCAGGTGCTGGAAAAGAAGAAAGATCAAGTGGTGGCTGATTTAGCAGAAGGAAACCTTCTACATAATCAGCAGCAATGGTGTCGTTTCTTCCATTCAACGAGATCAAGTGTTCTTGGTCTGCAGAAAATGCAGAGAAATCGTTGTAAAGCAAACGGAGCCACTTCACCTGCAAGAGATTAGGCAAATGATTTTTCATTAACACTATGCATGATATTGAAGAACGGTTAAGCATTTACTGTAAACATTTTTCTTTGTTTTGGGCATGTAAATGTAGAATGCTTGAAAGCAACTGGTTGTGGTGTCCATGGAATTTGCATATTAATTTTACTTTCCTACTTTCAAATGATCGATTATTAATTGGTGGGTTTGAGAATCCAACAAGATTGACTTATAAAATAAACAAATATAAATAAAAAGAATACGATATACTTGCCCTAGTTGGTGCGGGTCCAAGAGCTATTCTTGCCCTAGTTATAATTCCAAATTGACCTAATCCTCCTAGAACGGCGTAAAACAACTCTGAATTGTTCTCCGAGGAACATGTCACCAGGTCTCCTTTCCCTGTCGAAGCCAGGTGTAAACATGTGTGTCAAGTGTGCCCAATGAAAAAATGTAAAAAATTCAGAGAAATATATTTCTAATGAAATCACGTTCCTTGCTGTAATAAGTGTGTTTTCTTCCAATAACAATTCTTGTTACTGATGTATATAAAAACCAGCATCCCTTATGCATAAACTTTAATTTACCATTATTCATTTATAACTTGAAAATCATGCCTCGATTCTCTTACCTCACTCATTCAATATGTATTAGTAGATTAAGTGAATGATGAATACTGAATAAACTTTCCTTAGTCCTATAAAACTCTGCAAGAGAGTTGACTTGCATTTGTCAAAGAAGATTTTTCCCAGAATTATGCAGGGAATAATAAACTGCAATTGTTAATTTGATGGGAAATATTTGAGAAAGAAAAACAGGAGTGCGTGCTGACAATTTGTTGGGTGAGGACTTATTTAAGACCAAAAGATTGGTCCACAGAAAATGTTGGCGTATTCAATCTAAGCCGGTCGAATTGGAAAATAAACAGTGTACAGTGTTTCATTTCGCAGTCCATCTTTGATGTAATCATTGATTGCTATGGAATCTTGGTAAATATATGATGAAGTCACGTGACAATTACACTCCCTTTAATTATTTTTATACTTATTTTTCATGTCTGTTTCTTGGTTTGATTTCATAAGACTGTTCAGGAATCAATCACAAACAGATTTACTAGCACACAGAAAATTTTTATATTACAATATAATGGTGAAGAATCAAGAACACAAGGAAACTTTGCTGTTCTTTTTTATTATAATATACACCGAAGATCAATCCCCCAGAATCTTGTCAAGAAAAATAAACAGTTCTTCTTTTCTGTTATTAAAAGTATACATATTTTAATTAACTTTGACGGTGGACATAATCTAAGTTGTAAATGAAAGAGATAAGCTTCAACTATAAGATTTTGAACCTAGCAAATTCCGAAAGAACTACTAAATCTCATAACCTGTATCAATTTTTTAATGACATGGTCAATTCATACATCATAAAGAGACAAGATTAAAATCTTCTGTAAAGATATGATGTGACCAATCAACTTAGCTTAATCCACATGTTTCATTGAATTCTGAGTTGATTTAATAAAACCCATTCATCTGACTTTTTTGTTAATATATAATATACCTAAGATGTTTCAGGGGTCATAGTTTAATTGATGTACTCATGAAATTTATAAAAAAAAAAACGATACTCATATAGAATAACTATTTACTACGTATGTCTGTCATTATTTTTGACGTCTGTTTGATCCTTCCCCAAATTTTTTAGTTGATGTAAGCAGAAATAAAAGGACATAGAAGATGAATCCACTAGCACGTTGACAGTATTATTTTATTTAACAATATAAAATACTATCTTTCAACGCTCTTACCATTGAGTATTATAATTATTTATATAAAAAATAAAAAATCATATACAAATCAAACAACAGCAAAGAGATTAAATAACAGTTATTCATATATAATTTTAAAAAGATATATCACATTTTAATAAATTAAAATCAATGGTGTCAAGAGTCTGCATACTTATATATATGTATATACATAGATTTCGTCAATGAAGTATTCTAAAATTTTAGATTATAAAACTTTCAATTCATGTTTATGTATATATGTGAATGGTGATGAACTTGAATGCAAAATTAATCTGGAAAAGTTATTGGCTGGGGAAAAGAATATATAATAATCCATACCTGTAACAACATCCAATTCATGAACATTGGAAATCTGAGGACCAAACCTGAAGGATTGGCCACTGATCCCAGCATTGGAGAGAGTTCCACCAACCGATAAGAACAAATAATCAGTCCAAGAGAGTGGTGTGAGTCCATGCTCAAGTGTTGCATGCAACACATCAATCCAAATTTGTTCTCCACCCACATCAGCATATGGAGCACTTGTTCTTCCATCAGACACTACTACAATCCCAGTCCCGTTTCTGAACCGATTCAACTCGGTCATGTTCACCACAACCCCATCATTTGTCATGGCTTGTCCATTCACCGAATGTGCTTGCCCTCTAGGAGCTATGGTGAACGGGATGGGAAGAGAATTCGAGAAATTTATCAACAGAGCGATGTCACTGATGGACGATGGGGAAAAAATCGCAAAAGGGTTGTAATGAAGTATGTGGCCATAGTCTGTTGAAGCTAGCGAAAGGGTCACAGGATCACGAATAAGCTTCAGGGTTAGGTCTTTTGGTGCTTGGAGTAACGACCAAGGTTGTGATTGTGTCTGTGTCAGCACTGTGAAGGCTAACCCTAGCACAACTAAAGCTTTTGAGAATCTAAAATAACTTCTCATTTTGGAAGAGATAATTTGGTTAATGCACTGTTGTTTTGAATTTGGCTATGAAAGTGTTCTTGTTTAGTTACATGTATATATATAGGAAAGAAGAGAAAAGAAGATGATTTTTTGGTCTATAATAATATTGTATACTTGTGTATATATGTATTGTTGTTGCTTAGATTTATACGCCTTTAGTGCTGTAAATTTCCTTTTTCATTTGCACGCTTTAGGCTGCAGAAACTTCGATTTTCATCCACTTGTTTAGCTGCATTATCTTTTTGCCGATCATGGCATAAATTAGTCCTTGGACGGAGTTTATAAAATTATAGTCAAATGTTGAAGATCGAGCTTTGTTTTTTTCCTTTGTTTACATTTGGAGATGGGAGACTTTACACTAATTTCATTTAATAATCGGTATTACGTGTGACAATTTGTCGTGGTCAACCAATAATTAGATAACAGTTGACAAAACAATAATAATTATCTGATATGCAAATCAGTTATGTATCTTACAACATTCCTGTGCCGGAGAACCTCTGTGACACACATCAGAAAAATGAAAAAATCATGGGTTGACAATGATTAAAGTCCACACTTCCGCAATTATGTTATCATCATCAGTGTGAAGCTTATTAGGTAACCACCTAGTTGTTAGTGTACCTCCATTAACACACTTCTTAGTACGCATGTATATATTTGTGTGTTTCATTGACTTTAAATTAATAGATAACATAACCGCCTTTTAGGTTATGCTTCTTTTTCTTTGTGCTGCAACGTGAAGTAACATAGAGGGAGATTTTATACAACCTAAGTCCAGTCTAAGCCCTACCCTTTACACTTCATCACGTATATATGTGGTAAACGTTTTTGTGACTAATATAGTTAAAGTGTGTTTGAAGAATGTGATTGAAGAGATCTTACACGTGCTGAACCAAAATGAACGAAAAACAATATATGGTGGTACTGAACAGCATGCCACTTGTTCCATGTGATAAACTATGAATTTCTTCCAACTTTGAAAAAAAAAAGTTTCACATTGGCTCAATTTAAGGCATGAATTGGTCACAGAAGTAGAAACATGATACACGAAATGGTTTGATGAGTATTTGTGGTCATGTCACACATGTATCTCATTGTGTGGACAAAGTTCTAAAGAGTTGAACCAGACTTCTGACTTGGACCATAACCTATGGGTTGGCAAATTATTTTTCTTTCCGTGGCCCATTTAAGATTGCAAAAGATATTCTCGTACAGTTCTATCACCATCAGTGAATCTTAACAACGAATAAATGGGATTTGAGAGAATCGTTGTATTCACAAGGTCTGTAATTCAAATTTGATGGTAAAAAAGAAAATTATGTTTTTGTCGTTAAAAAGTTATATTATTGAATAATGGCTTTTGTTATGGTCTTTAATCGTTGAATGCTGGTAAGAAGATATTGGTGCCCAAACAAAGCTAGCCCAATAATAAGGCCCAAAGATTAGCATGCGTGGCAAAATCTTTCTGCACCCCCGTGATTCCAGTGTCCACCTCCTTCATAGCTGGGCCGTCCTAGTGCATTACCCTTACCCATGCACATTAGAAACAATACAAGATGAAAGATAAGGAAAAGTCTCTCATATATTTTAAGCCTCTCCGTATCAAATTTAGGTTTTAATCTGCAGACTTGCAATCTCTGTAAAGATCCTTCCTCAACTTCAGTCAATGTGCAGAGATGTAGTTTAAGATGTATTTGAAATTAATTTATTATTTAATTGAAATTCATTTATTATTTAATTTTGAAATTAATTTATAAATCACTGTGAATTTTTTACAAACTTTCATAAATTTTTCATTCATCTCCCACTTTCCTTCTTTTCATCTAAACAACCTCATTTTCCACACTTTTCTCCTTCTTTTCCATACCCTCAAATTCATTTCTAAATCGAAACTAAACCTCAGCATATAATTTATATCTTTAATTCTTTTTGCATCATAGATACTCAAATCAAAAATTACAAACAGGAAATTGCATAACAGATTGTAAAATGCGTAATGATTTTTTTTAAAATAGAATCTGAAATATAAATTTTATATTTCAAATTATATGAAATATAATTTTATTTTATATTAATATAAATTTTGTACTCAAAATTTTATATTTTAATATATATTTTTATTTTTATTTGTATATTTTATAATATAAATTTTACATTATAATTCATACATTTCAAAATAAATTTTTATTTTGTATTTTAAATTATAAGTCTTAAAATATAAAAATATTGACATTTAATATTTGGAATTATATAATCCAAAATATATCTAGATTTCACGATTCTAAATTGAAACTGAAAATCCTAATCGAAGTGATAAATTTAAGACATTGAAATTGATGAAAGTGGATGGTGAAATTATGAGATTGTGGTGGGGTGTGGAAGAAATTGCCATCAAAGGTAGGTCCGAATCCGAAACATTGAAATGTACTACGGACACTGGGATGTTTTTTTCTTCATACTAAAACCATTACGATCACTCTATTTGAGGTATCATTTACATTAGTTATAATTTATTGAAAAAATTATAAAAACGTTTGAGTCTATTTAATGATTTTATTCTTAATTTTTAAGATTTTCGTAAGACTTTAAAAACAAAATACGGTGTTTTACAAGAGTAATTTTTTTTTTATATATTTTGGTTAATGATTTGATCTTACTCTTCAACATCTACTACTGATCTCTTCCAAATCCAGTAAATTAACAAAAGTCGCTGTGAGAATTACTGTTATTAATGATACTTGAACATGTATAGGTACATTTAAACAAATGTACTCAGTTTCTCTACTCACTTAAACTCTACCAACTTTATTCTTTTTGACTCTTTATTTTTGTTTTATTGTTATCGAATGAAATTATTTAATGATTAGGTTCCTTGTTATGATGTGTTAGCTATAAAAAATGATTTTTTGACTACTAAATTTTGATAATTTTCTTTTATAAATTTATGTGTCATTTTTTAAGTAATTTTTTATTTTTTCATTTTCTAATTCTCGATTTTCTAAAAACTCTTAAAATATGCCACATAATATTATAAAAAAAATTATTAAAATTTAGTAGTCAAAATATCATTGTTTATTATCCTATATACGACAGATAATTAAAATCAAATTTCTTCATTTTATTCATCATAAATAAGCCTTTGAGTAATTAGTTCGCACACCAGAGAATATGTCACTATGCAAAAACCTATAACATATAGGATCACTTAAAGTCAATTTCCTTTGACAATTTTAAGAAAACTATCCGTGTATAGAATAGAGTTTTAAGGTGGATAAACTATCCATTTAGAATTATAGGGTATAAAAATTCAGAAAAATACCATTTAGCAACAATATTTGACCTATTTTTTCTTTCATTTTTTTTTCTTTAGCAATCTAAAATTGTTCTCACTGTCTTTTTACTCTTTTTTTTCTTTCTTTCTCGTTTTTTCCCTCAACTTTTTTTTTTCTACTTTTTACCTTAAATCAGACGCATGCGAAAATAACACGAAGGATAAGAGAACTAATTGATAGAATCAAATTGAAGCGGTCAGAACCAAAAAGTGGGAAAGGATATAATTATTTTTCTATGTTTAACATTTTTGTATAAAATAAATAATTTTATTTCACTTTTAGGGAGAATAATATTTTTTATGTTCACATAACTTAAATGTCTTCCCATCACACTAGTATTACTAAAAATATAAAAAAAAAAGTACAGACTCAATAATAATAATAATAATAATAATAAAATCTTTGTTATGATACTTTTTATCATATAATTTTTTTTTTCCAAAATAAATGAAGAGAATTTTTACTAACCAAAACATATAATTTTTTTTATCTCTCATCCAATAGTAGTAGGAAAATAAAAAACAGTAGGAAGGTTCCGGAGACTTGACTTCGGATCCTTGGCATAAATAGAATTTTGATCTCATTTTTAGATTAGCCATTTTAACTGTATTTTTAGCATGTGGCAGGTGAACCTACCACCCAATGTTTCAACAATATCTATGCCATAATCATCATAGTTCAAATCACAATTTTCTAACTTTTTGGACTTTTCATGCCTTCGATTCAAATCCATTGTATATAACATTTTTTTTTTCATTTTTAAACTCGGAAGAAGAGAAAACTATGTAACGCAACTTTATCTTATAGTCTTGTATATTATATTAGATGAAGATTCTTACGACTAATTACTGGATTATGGCGGATCCATGAAATAAGGATAAAACTAATAATAATACTTTCTAATAAAATTCAGGTAAATTGACGATAATTAAAAAAAAATCTCAGAATTGATTCATCAATAGTTTGTTTGGTCCAATCACACAAAATGAAAAATACTAACTTATTTAGTTTAGTGCGTAAGATTCGTGTTAAGATCCAACTAATAAATTATAACTTTTGTCTACTTTTATAATTTGACTTTGAAATTATTAGGATCAAATCCTATCATTTAACATTAAGTCAAAAGTTATAAATAATAGTTAGATATAAATAATAGTTAGAGTATAATTCTATTTAAATAAGAATGTAACGGTTTAAATGTCTTGTAATTCAATTTATTTGACATGTACTAGAGAACAATTGATATCACCACCTAGAACATAAATATTAATGTAGAAACAAACAATGCATCATATGTATAACAATTTTATCCTACTCCGATTATTTCTTTTACATTGAAATACCTATATGCTTTACCAGAATTTTACTCAGATATTATGTCTCTGCATAGAGAAAGGCTGGGCAAAGTTAGGTTGTAGTCAATAAGCAATATATTGCGTTTTGAAAAACCTACTTTAATATTAACCAAAAGTCATCATCCTTTTAATGATAAGAAGCGTTGTAACAAAAGTTAATCACAGTCCGAATCGGCCTCTGCATGGGTGGATAAGATCAATAAATGTCGTAGTTATCAAAATTTATTTATTAATTAGTATGGAATTTTTCAATAAAGTATATATACTAGTACACCAGTTAAGAAAAACTCATCGAAATAAAATATATATACATATGAATCGTCTTCACACTTAATCATTTCATATATATAAGTACTTATATTTGGGTGGATGAATGGATAACAAATTAAAGAATTAAGAAATTGAAGGGAAATCGGGATAAAACCTTGTGAAACAGCTTCCAATTCATATCATTTTCCCCATATTAATACTCAAACCTTTTAATTGGTATTCATGTTGTAATATTACTATATAACAAATCCCATTCACAATTCTATAAGTATCACTAATGTGTTAACAAATATTTTATCACCACATCTCCTTATTTTTAATTTTCTTTAACAAGGTGCACTTTAGAATGAATATTACTATTGCACATAGTTTTCATTGACACATGCATATATAGAATAATAAAAAGACCTTTTTAGACTATAACAAGAACTTTGCCATACCGACCAACACCAAGTGATGGTTTCTTAATACAAACTAGTATTATACTAATAATATAATACAAAGTAACAACAAAGGTGACGACGAAACGACGACGTAGATTCAGTGACGTAGATCCATGGATAATCTATCAGCTACCTGCTCTGTAACGGAGAAGAGAGTCAATCCTCTGCAACCTCAACTGTTTCTTGAACCTGTTGATGAAATCATCAGCTTTCGCGTCCACCTCTTCGTCTTCTCTACACGACGTCGCTTCAACCCTCGCCGTTTGTGGTCTCCGTCTCTCCACCTCCTCTTCCTCCTCGCGCTCTATCGGGCCCCTCCTCTCGCTCGCCGATTTCCGCATCTCCGCCTTACCCGGATCCTCTCCGTGTACGGCCTCCGATCTGTACAGACGCGACAGGTTTATGGACTGTAGCCGCTGCAAGAGCGAGGGACTCCGAACCAGTTCCGGCTGTTCAGGCTCTGGTTCGGGTTCGGGTTGCACGTGTTGTGTTTGTGCATGTGTGGGTTCTTGATTCTTTAGAGAAAGATCGAAAGACGCGAGGCGCTCCAACAGCGAGGGTGTCCGAACCAGTTCCGGGTTTGTAGGTTGGAGGTGCTGTGTTTCCGCATGTGTGGGTTCGTGTGTCCGGAAGGAGAGATTGAAGGACTTGACTCGCTGCAATAATGAGGGTGTTGGAACGAGTTGAGGGTGAGTGAAGTCTGGGTCTGGGTGGTGAGTGAGATTGAAGGAGCTGAGTCGTTGTAGAAGGGAGGGTGAAGGAGCAAGATGAGGGTGGTGGTGGTTTTTGGGAGTGAAGCGAGAAGTGATTGCTATTGTTCCTATGACGATGTTGACGAAGATGAAGAGAGAAGAGGGAGTTAACCAGCTGGCAATGAAAGCTGCTGGATCTGCCATTGCTGGAGTTTACTGAGCTCCAAAACTCTTTGTGAAATATGGTATGTATTGTGCGGTGTAAATACAGAGATATCAGTACTGTAGCAGCTTTATGGTTGACGTTTACTTCTCTTTAACTTTGTCCTTTTGTTTCTTCTCCAAAGCCCTCCACGTTCCACCGCTATTCCTCTAACCTTTACTTTTAATCAATTCAGAAAACGGCCATGTTACACAATAATACACCCATTATTTTATTATCTTTCAGTATCCAGAAAGAGAAATGCAGAAGCGTAAGTCAAGAGTAAAAAAGAAAAGGTTGCACATAAAATAAATTATATAATGAAAACCACCAACTTTTCATGTTTATTTCATTGCTATATAGAGGAAGCATAAGTTATCTCAAGTTAATTCATCTTACAAAAATAAATAAAAATTAGTATATATAACTTGACGAAAATCGTGCTTTCATCTATCAATTATTAAATAAAAGAAAAGAAACAAAATTTTGTAATTTTTAATAATTTTTAACTATTAATATTTGTTAAAATTAGCGTTGTGTATTTCCATTGCTGTGAGATTAGAACGATAATGCTTGAAGAGAAAAATATTAAATAAATCCTTTATCAAAAAAGAATAATATTTTTTTTATTAATAATAAAAAATAGATAAAATATAAGAGTAGTTGGACTGCAACCTAATTTTTATAGAAGACTAGAAAACATTCTTCTCATATATATATATATAGGTTGGTGTAAGGGTATAAATATATCTCACAAGGACTTTCCGATGGTATATGAGTTAGTATGTGATCGAGAAGAGCATGTGTATATATAATAATATTGCAAGAGCTTTGTTTATTGTGTTTCTATGCGTATGAGTCACAACTATGATATCTGAGCATACCATCTATAATATAATATAATGATAAGGAAAACTGAGAACTTTGAACTACTAAACATTATAGATTTTGAAGCTTCATAGGTGTTACTAAGCGGTAAGGATACTTCGTTTTAAGAGTAAGAATGCATTCTTGATGCAAGTTTGAACATGGTGTAATAATGGATCTCACACGGCTCCTTAGTTTAACACATGAAAGTGAGAACAATATAAAAGATCGATGAAGTCAATTATTGTATTTGTATTATTCGTTTTAAAGTCTAAATTTTGTTTTTAAAGTTGTAAATCCAATGTATTATATTTAGGATCATGATACTATGACCCCATTTTGACTCTCATCTTTTACTCTCCACGTGATTTAGTGTGGGTCATTAATTGATATACTACTAATTTTTCTTTGAAAGAAGTAATGATCCACACTAAGTCGCGTCAATGAGTAAAGGATATGAGTAATAAAAAAGAGGAGTCAACAAAATAATTTTCCTTATATTTATTATTGTTTATTATTCAATATATTATATTAAAAATGTAATCACAAGGAGACTAAATTAAATTTAATTTCAGTTTCATACTTATATTTTATTATTTTACTTGTTTAACAATACCATTAAGTACGAATGTTAATAGGACGGGGCACGGATGAGTTTCGCTATCTCATACCTATCTTTCAACAGTGTTTCAATATCAATTAATTAATTTATATAAAATAATAAAAAATGATGGTGGTAAATGAAACATAATATTATTAAATATTCAACATTAAAAAGAGTATTGTTTCTTCAATATGAAATATTTAGAAATAAATTATATACATTTTAAATTAGAATACCAAATAAAGTTCAATGAACCAAAACATTTATTAAATTTACAAAAATCTAGTTGAAAATTTTTTAAAATATATAAAAGGAAAATAAATATTCAAATTAAACATTATTTTAAATTTTTATTTATTTCAATTTTTAAAATTCTAATTAAATCTCTTTTTTATATAGTAAAAAAGTTATATTACATTAATTGATCAAAATCATACAAAGAATAAAAATTAAACTAATAATAATAAAATTTTAACATATATCATTCACCTTTTGAACTTTAATATATGTTGAATGGTGATAAAAAAGATTAATGACGATTACATTCAATTATTATATTGTAGTAAATAAAATTTATTTATAAAATAGTTATAAAATTATACATATATATATATATATATATATATATATATATGATGAGTTATAAAATAAAAATAATTATATAAATAATATCATAATAGTATTTTACATTATAAAAATAAACAATAAATAAAAATATTTAAAAAATTAACAAATGTGTGTCTTAGACAAGATAATTTTTATACTATGAAAACTTAAATTGATAGTGTTCAACATTATCATGTGGAAGAAAATATATAACACCCTCCAATTGAGAGCATGTCAGGTCTACAGCCCAATACACCACAACCTTCACCCCGGGATTCCCTCATCACAGGTGGATTATTGCCAGTGGGAATCGAAACCCAAACCTGACCTTTAACACCCTGGTGAACCAGAAGATGCTACCAGTTGTGCAGTGCAACTGGTGACATCTCTCCAGTTGGAAGGGTGTTATAAAAATAAGTAAAACCCGTTGACATCTCTCCAGTGGGAATCGATACCCGTGACAACAATCTGCCTTGCGAAGTGGGGGGACACTTTTGGATGTTATAAAATATACAATAAATAAAAATATTAAAAAAGAGTAAAAATATTCAAATGTAAAACATAAAATATATATATTATCATCTCTATAAATAAGTAAATCTTCATTTATATATTTAATCTTATTATAATCAACACTTGAAATCAATTTTAGAAAGATTGAGAAACATCTTTTACAAAATGTTCACTACAAAAATATTTAATTTAAGAAAAATATAGATTATATGTTCCGAACAAAAATTCGATTAGATTAATTGTCACATTCGAGGTATTGTCTATGTTGGAGTCTCATTTGTCATAATTTTATTATTGAAAGACACATTGAAGGATTGAAAGAAAAATAATATTTAAAGTGTTCTTAATCACCATCTCTAAATAATGTGGCATTATTAGATATAGCTGAACACTATAAATTATAGTAATATATATATATATATATATATATATATATATATATATATATATATATATATATATATATATATATATATAATTATTATTTTCTTTTTT
>Ga0214542_1008428_pt1 | contig 16997 bp, 5 predicted proteins | sample CNSS1metaG_FD_160096 | JGI IMG/M metagenome (GOLD analysis project Ga0214542, IMG submission 160096) | Root nodule microbial communities from cowpea collected in UCLA plant growth center, Los Angeles, California, USA - CNSS1 | ecosystem: Host-associated > Plants > Roots > Nodule | place: USA... | reverse complement strand
ATATATATATATATATATATATATATATATATATATATATATATATATATATATATATATATTAACTTAATAACATTATAATATTATCACTTATTAATATAATATCACGCATATTTAAAAAATATATACATATAAGCGCGATAGCGACTGTGTTACACTAGTAATAATAATAATTCTAACAATTTAATTAAAAATAATAATATCATCAGTATTAATAAAATAAATTCTTTGTTAGCATAAGAAAAAAGTAATCATGTTTTAGTCTCCCAAACCAAAAGTTGAGGAGATAATAGAATAGAATACACTGACTTTGAAGAATACAAAATTTCAAATACTTAGTTTTTATATAAATTTGAAATCATTTACTTTAAATAATTTAAATACTTCTATAAAATTATAAAATTTAAATTTCTTCTGAAATTCCTTATCCGGTCAGCATATTTATTGTAAAACACTTCAAATTGTCCTTAGAAGTGAATTACCATCTTATAATTCTCTATCCAAACATATATAAAGGATATATATCATGTATTTCCTTATTCAGTGTCAACCTATGCTTAAGTGTATTCAATAAATAGCGGAAAACTAATGAAAATATCAAATTGTTTTGAGTTAGCTAATAATTTGAAATTTAAATTAAAAATAAATATTTAAATTAAATACTTAAGTCTAATTGAACATTTAAATTATTGATGGATTTCGAAATTTTAGTTATTGATGAAAATATTTATTGATAATAGATCCATCAATAAATTAAAATTTTTGTTATTGGTAAAAGTATATGTCTGTAAAATCTATTAATACTTTAAACTTTTTATTAATAAATAATATTTTTGTCGGTAAAATTGATATCAATTTTTTTGTTTTAAACTTCGATCATAGTAAAGTTTGTAATAATTGATTTTTTATTTTCTTCAATAATTGAACTTTTTGAAAATTCGTCAATAAATTTATTAGTGTTATGAATTAATGGTTATCCATTAATTTAATACATTTATTCATATGATTCATATGATTTATTACTTTTTATAATATATATATATATATATATATATTAATTATTTGATTTATATCTTTATATCTTTTATGGGTTATCATGTTGTATTTTTTCCTATTAGTATTTAGCTACACATAAAAGTTGTTCCCTATTATCTCATTATCTATTCTTCCTTCTATTCTTTATTTTTTTTATGTTATTAGCTTTATTTTATAAGAGTTGATAATAATTTTTTTTAAATCTGCCAATAAAATAACTATCAAAATTTTCGTAAATTAATTAGATATGAATGAGAGGAAGAAAAGAAAAAGGATGAATGAGAAGAGAATGAAAAATATAAAAAAAAAGAACAAGAAGAAGAGGAAGAAAAAAAAACAAATCACGATATTTATCAATATTTATTGATAATAAATTACCGACAAATTTTGATCGTCGTTAATTATAGATAGATATATTGTATATAATAAATAAAGGAGTAAATAATAGAATAATAGAAAGGTAATGACAACTCTAATGAGGAAATGGAGGAGATTTGGAAGATATGGAGAATTGTGATGAAGAGTTTCCAAGTTGATGGGTAAGAAGGACAGAATTAGACACTCTCCATGAAACAAGGAAAAGGAATTAATTGTTGATTTTAAGTGCCAGCTCTGGTTTTTCCCCCTTTGCCCCAAAATTTGAATGTGTAGAACTAATTAACATGTGAATGATCTTTTTTGTGTCTACAAAAGATCTACATCAACACCTTCTCACAAAGATAACCCTAAAAAATCACACCAATTCCTAAACTTAGTTGACCACAAAGATAACCCTAAAAAATCACTATACCATGGAATCTCTTCTAGACAATGTTGACTTTTTTCTTTGCCAACAGCTAATTAAGTAATGCTTATTAATTAAGAGATTAGGGCCTTTTTAATGTTTTATAGAAATAAGTACAAGATTAGGATCGAGTTAAATAATATATGTGAATCTGTCATTTTATTTCACTTATTTTAAAACTATGTTAGAGAATATTTATTAGATATTAAAAATTTATCCTGCTTCCCCTCCTTTAAATCTAATCTACCAAAGATCCTTTCATGTTTGGTTTCGTTTCAAGTAAAAGGAAAGTACATGTTATTGTGAGGGAGGAGAAACATGGATAGTATGTTATATCTTATAAATGAAATTTCAAATGGATAAAAATAAAATAAAATAAAGTTCCTAATCAAATTAATTTCTGCTTATAGTTCATAAAATTTAAAGTATTTTTCTTCTGTTTCCAAATATCTTGTTATGAAAAATGTAAAACTAAAATACAGCATAAATAAAATAATAAGAGATAATACATTAAAATAATTTAAATGAGACACTTCTGGATATAGGCATAAATGTAAACTTAAAAATTATATTAATTGTTCAATAGCTTCCTTTCTTAATGACTTTGTAAAAATATTTGTTAAATTCTCACTTGAACAGTTCTTGAATACAATATTAATCTTTTCAAAATCATGAGTGATTTTTTTTTAATGAATTTTCATTTTATTATCTTTAATGTATCATTATTTTCATAGTTGTCGATTCTATACATGAACCTCACATTTTGTACATATTTAATTAATTAAAATCTAAAAAAAAAAATACATTCAAGACTTGCATCATATAATGCAAAAATCTTATTATGAGGATTTGATAAAATAATCTAAATATATGCATAATCTATATCTAATTTTAAAATAATTGAATAAAATAAATTCATTCGTAATACCCTTAATATAAAGAAGTATAGACTTCATTCTTTTAAATTATTGTAGGAGAAGAATTATACATTTTTAATAAATTTATAACAAATGTTATATCAGGCATAGTTGTCTTGATACATAGTATTCCTCTTATACTAAGATATGATATTTTAGGATCATAAAATTCTTCATATCCTTGAAATGTACAATGAATATGTCTTATACATATACGATTTTTATATTTTTTTTATAGAAATATAAAGAAAAATTAAATAATTGTGTACCACTCATAGTGTACATAGTTTGATTGTTTTAGTCAATAAATGAGGTTTGTTAAATTTGATTAAGTAATTCTCTTAGAATTTAAAGCATTGAACAAATTAAATCATTTAAGAAGGTTCATATAAAATATTTTCAAGCGACAGTTGTAATAACATTAATTAGATGTAAATGGAGTCTTTCATATGCAAGTAGACTAATAAAAGATCTAAAAGTAATTAAATTAAAGTTTTCGTTTTTTATTTTTCACAAAAATAAGTCCATTTTTATTCATCCTAGTTTAATAACTTTAGATGTAATTACAAGTAAAATACAAAATTCTTATTAAGCCATTTTAAACTTTAATTTCATCTTTCCATTTTAACCGACATTTCTTTCTCAAAAATTGTTAATAAACTTTGTTTCTAGATCATGAACATCATTTGTAACATTTAACATTGTCTAATAAGAATTGTTAAAATTGACTTCACTCTGTTTCATTTGATTTCATTCATAACATAATTAATTAAGATCTCTTAATTTTAAAATCAAGAACTTTAATTATGATAGAGGAATATTTTGGTGTTTCCATATATGGGTCATCTTATCTTTTAGCTTTTTTTTTATTTATTTATTATTTATAAGGACTTTTATTCTTAGAACTTAACGAGTCCACCACCCTTATGTATTTGATACCTTTTGCTATATTAGATTATCAAAGAGGGACATGTAACTTAATTATCATTAGTTTGACTTGTCAATTATCTTTTGAATTTTTAGTTCACTTTCTTTTATATAAGTATCAAGATGAGATGATGATTCATTCAAATCAATGTCTTTCTAACTATTATTTTCTCTTCTCTTAATTTTGAAGAAAGAGAATCATTAAAATGACAATTACGAATCCAACTATAAATAATTTTATACATTTCTTATTGATGGTTGAAGATAATTTTTTATTGACGGAGATTTCATATTCAATAATACTAGCGTAAACAATAAGTGCTATCGTGTCTATGTGTATGATTTTTTAAATATGCGTGATATTATATTAGTAGGTAATAATATTGTAATGTTATTAAGTTAATATTTTAATATTATAATGTTATTAAGTTAATGTTTAAATTAAAATTATATTTATTAAAAATAAAGTGAAATATATGATAACAGATGAAAGAATAACTATTAATAAATAAAGACGAAGAGAAGAAGCAAAGACATCCAATTTTATAAAAAGCTTGTAAAAATAACGATCAATTTTTAAAAATTTAATAAATTATTATATTTAAAGGATAAAATTAGTATTTTGAAATGTTGACACAAAAAGAGGAATTCTCTTTATATGTTGTTATAGATTATCATGCCAAACAATGAACTTATTATTGGTAAACTTATAATTTGTGATAATATGTATCTTACACAAAAATATCACTAGTACAAGCCATAGGAAAAGCTTGGTAGTTTTCCTAATGTTTTTTTTTGGTTAAAGTGTCATGATATAAATATTCCCCTTTTTTTGCCGCAAAGTAGTTGAATCCAAGATCAAATTGCAATGACTCTTCTTCTTTCATCAATAAAAATAAAGTTATTTTTTAGGAATTTAAGTGAAAGTTTAAATTTTATATCGAATAAAAATAAAAAATTGAACATCATATAAAAAATAAAAATTTATAAATTTATTATCTTAATTTTGAGTTAAGAGTGTTGTGAACTTCTTATGTAAGAAATTAAACTTATATTTGATTGATATTGTATCTTTTCAATAATCTTCTCTTAAAAAGACTCACCAATTTTTTGGGTTTCATTACTGATATTTCACTTTGTGCACACTATTATTATTATTCTCGAATAACAGTAAAGAAAGCAAAGAAATTTTTGTTTGTGTCATTGTGATCTAATCTCATAGAAATATCATTTTTTTTAAAAGATGGTGAGCCAAAACGTAATGTACATTATGTACCTTATTAAATTTAGATCATACACGGTCATGATTGACTATCAAAATAAAAGCTTTTTCTAAATGATCTTCAACTCCTATGATGTGTATGAAAATAATAATGTTTGTTTCTATTTTATATATGAGTTTAGGCATCTTATAACTTATATCTATTAAATGTTTCTTTTACCCATAAAAAATGCCAGTAACAGAATTTCTGTCTTTATTATGCTACCCATTTTGTTTAGTGTATTTTTACTTCTTATATTACAAGATAAACCATTCAATGACTGCGACATTAACACATAATCGCAATACAAGCAAATTTAGGTTAGGATTAACTCAACCAAATGCGGTCAAATTTTAGTCTGGATCAACTCGGCCGAATACAACCGAATTTAGTCCAAGATTGACGGAAACAAATTTTAACAAGGGCTGACTTAACTGAATTTGGCTGAATACTGCCAAATTTTACGGAGGACCAGCTCTACTTAATACGACCAAATTATGCTTTTTCTGAAGGGAAACAAGGTAAAATTTGACCAGCGTAAAACGAGATCAAATCTGCTTTTAAGAAAAAATGTGAGATTATATTTGTGCATGAATACTTAGCTTTATCTTTCATGAATTTTTTTATTTTTTATCTAAAAAGTTCCAGTTGCATGCACTCACCATTTAAACGTAACTGAACAAGTAGGGCCATAATACATACTATAGGTCGTAAGCAAACAAGTTTAATTATTTATCCTTCTCGTATATGAATTAAAAAAAAAATGTTCCACGTTGCTTCTCCCTGCACATTTTTCAATCTTAGAACAAACTACAAAGAGAAAATACATGGAATATTATATACAGAGAACCCATCATGCATGCCAATCAGTGCTATCTTAGCCAGTTCAATAACTAATGCAGACAGCTACACAGAATGTTATCATATATATAATATAAACACTTCATAAAATAGAGTATGAATGAATCCACGTGCTTAAGTTTTAAAAACGAAGCATGTGAGAAGCTAAGTTATAGTAGCTCCAACTTCTTCATCAATCAAAGAGAGACGTGGGTTTTGCGAAGGATCCGGCGACCCTTATGCTACTTTGCATTCTCTTTTGCCAACGAAGATCGATTAAACAAACACTTTTTAAATTCCTAAACACACATCAATATTTTACTCTTCTACTTTGATTTCTTGCTCCCCCACAACACTAAAATATTTCAGTTCCAATTAATTGGTTTTTGAAGGCTATATAGAGAGGTCTTCTTCACTGTTTGTGACATGCTCATTATTCACCTTAACAAACCTTAGCTTCTGCATTTGGGTGCGTCTTTTACTTCCCTAATGCCACTCTCTTTGACATCTCATGGGGTCAATGAGTACCAAAAATGTGGGGTTCAAGAGGAAGATAACTCACAAACTACTACTAATGGATTCAGCAATGATTCAGCTTCAGCTTCAGCCGTAACTCAATCTCTGATTAACTTCAAAGCCAACGACTTCAGCAACCTCATGCAAGGTAGTGAGTCTTTTCTCAGCTTTCAGCAGAGCTGGTTGTTTTCCAAATTGCATGAAGGTTGTGACCAATGGAACCATGTCAGTCCCAAAAACACCACAGACATGCGCCTGGTTCAAAATTTCAGCTGCTCTGAAACTGCTACTTGCTATAGCTCCATATTCAGTGGTGCAAAAGAGAAGAAACATGGTGAAAGTTCATCTTCTGGGTGGCTATATTCAGAACCAAATGTCCATAGTTCTAGCCTGAATGAGTCAGCAGCAGAAGAATTGGTCTTGAGAAAGCGATCTTTTATGGTATTGTTGGTTTCTTAATCAATCATAACTTAATTTTTTTGTGCATTAATAGAAGATTGATGTGTGAGATTTGTGTCTATAGGGAGAGAGCATGCAAGCTGCCAATGCCAAGAAGCCATGCACAATTGCAAGTAAAGCAACAAAACCAAAGTCAAGCCCTTCTAAGGATCCTCAAAGTGTTGCTGCCAAGGTTTGCTTAATTGCTTCAAACCTAAGATAAATTATGTCGCATGTGTACCAAGTTTTTGATTGCAAAGTAAGAAAACTTAAAATACGAGATTCAATGCTGATAGAATGTTTGTATATGTATCACAGAATAGAAGAGAGAGAATAAGTGAACGGCTTAAGATACTCCAAGAACTGGTCCCCAACGGCTCCAAGGTAGGTTTTTCAGACTGGTTTGAAATGCTGCATTCTTTTGGATTTACATTACAAGAATGACTTATGATTTAACTCCATTGATGAATTTTGCAGGTTGATTTGGTGACCATGTTGGAGAAAGCAATTAGTTATGTGAAGTTTCTTCAGTTGCAAGTGAAGGTGGGAGTAGCACACAATGCACTAATTTTTCCTTGTTCTTTTGTTATGCATGTTTTTGGTCATTCATGGAATCTCACCTGTTCTGTGAAACATGTTTGTGAAGGTGTTGGCAGCAGATGAATTTTGGCCTGTCCAAGGTGGAAAAGCCCCTGACATTTCTCAAGTAAGACAAGCCATTGATGCCATTCTTTCATCTCAAAGATGAATTTTAGGTCATGGATTCAATGAATAAGTGTCATCATAATTAAAACACAACATTTCAGAACAAGAATTAGTTCTGGAAGTTGGTCGTTCTGAAGGACGTTTTAGTATTTCAGAATACATGACATTTCTAATTTCTAAACTTCTAAATCAAGATGTAGCAGAAAAAAAAGAAAAACATATGTCATAGTGTTTCAATCACAGACTGTTGTACTTTTCTCTGTATTCCAGGGATGATGGAAGTGTTTTTGATAAATATCTGACTACACTACCTTCTGCATTATCATGGAAAAAGAGAAAATGTTTAATATATATATATATATATATATATATATATATATATATATATATATATATATATATATATATATAAAAAAAAAAAAAATTTTATATATATATATATATATATATATATATATATATATATATATATATATATATATATATATATATATAATCTTATAATGTTCTTTGACTTTTTCTCTCAATTGAATAGCACCTTACCAATTAATTTGGTAATGGTAGATGAAACATCTTGGAAGTGAGGGTTTTTATTATGTTATCTAATTGATGTATAAGTTGGCAATGGGTACATATTAAAGAAATACAGTTGGGAAGAATTGTTATGAAGATTATCTAGTTCTAACGAATAGATAAAAAAAATGTTTTTTAAATAGTTATTATTTATATGTATTGTTAACTTTGCAATATTAATTTTATATATCGTTACGTTTTTTTATTGTAAGTGAATTTAGAAAGATAATCTTGTTAATAATGATGAGGCTTAATTATTGATTTAGTCTTTCAATTGGTTGATTTGGTTCTTTTTAGTTCCTTTATTATTTTTGGATTCAATTTAGACCTCAAATTTCTTACAAAGATTTAATTTAATTTTCTTATTATTTTTTATTCAATTTAATCCTATTTTTTTTTTAAATAATCCAATTTTGTTTTCTTCGATTTGAGATTAAATTAGTAATTAAATTTATTTATGACTTATATATACATGTTAAAATAATTTTCTAGAATATATACATCAAGTCACTTGATCTAAAAATAAAAAATTTGAGTATTTCAGTGGATTGTAAAAAATTAAATAATCTGATTATTTAGGTAGAGTGAGTTGATTTATAAATTATAAAAAATGATTTAAACATATATATATATATAAGTTATAATTAAACTTAATTACTATTTTGGTCTCAAATGGGAAAGGACAAAATTAGATCATTTAGAAAAAGACTAAATTGAATAAAAAATAATAAGAAAACCAAATTGAATATTTTTAAAAAATTAAATAACTAAATTGAACCAAAAAAATAATAAAATTACCAAAATGAACAAGAGGTAAAATATTAAATAACTAAATCACTAATTAAGCCTAATAACTGTTACCGTTGTAGTTTCCGATCATTTTATTGTTCTTTAAAACACAAATTTATAATCATGGTCTTATTATTTTTAAGATCTTGATTCATAAAAAAATATCTATAAATAAAAAATATCCTATGCTTATATGCTTATTTATAATTGTTAAGTTGAAATAAAATACTATGAATATTTTTAAAATTTCATTACGTATTTATAAAATTATTACTTTTATTAATAAAATATATTTTATTAATTAAATTTACAAATTAAGTATATTTTTTTATTGTATGATTTCTTGATTTTCTTTTTACCAAAATTTTTATGTGTACTTGAAATGCAACGACAAAAAAGAATAAAAATGTAGTTATTTATACTACTTTATATGACGTTTAGCATGATTCCATTTAATAGTTTGTGAAAGTAAAAATATTTTTTCATGGAAAATTTAATATCTAATATTTTTCATACAATTAAAGATACTTATAATGGAAAAAAGAAAACATGTAGCATAATTTATATATAAGAGAGTTTATATAAGCAATCCTATAAATTTGGTTGTCATTTCTTATATTAGATAGGTACTCTCTTTTTTATATAATTTCATCTTCACATCATTAAAATCGAGAATAACAAAAATATCATCAATAATTAAAGCAAATTTTATTGATTTTTCATATACAACGTATAAATTATGAACAAAAAGAACACAAACTAGAAAAAGAATTTTGACTCAAATATTTCTAATTCTTACAAGAGAGTTTTAATTCTTTGAGACTTTGGGCCTAAGTCCCATTATTTATTTCCCATATGTTTTTTTTTCCCACCTTTTCCTTTTTGTTTTCTTTATTTTATTGCTTTTTTTGTATGCTTCCTCTATGCATCTCCTTCAAAATTTCTGTCGTCCTTTTGAAGAATGAATCATATCCTTTTGAAGAATAAATCGTATCCATTAGAAGATGTCCAAGTATAAAACAACTTTATCTTATAAAAATTTGAAATAGAACCGACAAATTTTCATAATAAAAAGTTCAAATAAAAAACGTTGTACTTTTCTCTGAATTAATCAATTAATTAATTATATGTCTTATCCGGGTGAGCAGAACCACACGAATTATGCTTTACCAAAATGAAAGAAAGAAACACATCAACAAAGACTTTGTCAATTAATCCATAAATTTTTCTTATTTAAAATTTTGATCGTTGAACCCAATTTGTCTGGTTTGATGGCTATGTATACATCAGCATACACATCCTATAAAATTGACTTCATCACCTACCATGCAAACACTGTGTAAAATATGTACTTTATCACACCTTTGAAAATGCTTCATCCAGGACCACCATAACATAAAATTGTATACAATTTAAACAACATCATTTTTGAAATAGTTGTGATGAGACAAGATTTAGATCTCACTAGCTGAACTGAATTCATATACATATTTTCAAATATCAATATCAGTTCAGTAAAATTTATCCTAAATTCTTTGATGATATACATTTTTAACATATATAATTGATAATATCATTTAAACATCTAATTTCACAATATTCTATGTTATTTAATATTAATGAAAAATAATTTTAATATGATAAAGTTGTTTCATTTGCTAAATTCTTAGTATTTGTTATGTTGATGGACAACCTCTAAAGACCTATCAAGTTCAAGAATTTTATTTTATGTTTAAGAATTATTAAAAATGATTATTTTATTTTGTAAAAAATATTTTTTTTCAGTTATTTACTTTTAAAATAAGTGAGTCAATATACAGTGACTAACATTTTTAGAACTAAAAAAAAAAAAACCTAGAGTAACTCATTTCTAAACAGGTGGCTTGGACTCATATATTGATCTACTTATAAAATTGTTTGCAATAACTATTTCAAACAAGAGGACTCAACGTTTTCTTATAATAACTTAATATTTGCATAAAATTTATTCTCTACTAAATAATTTAAATTTTATATTTACTATTTGTTTATTTTTGTTTTGTACTTTAATGTTGATTAACTCTTACTATCTAATAATTTAATATGTCATGTTTTAAAGCTATATTGTATTTTATATTCTTTTTCATTTCTCCTAGAGAAATAATTCAACAGAGTTTCCACAGTAAAAATAAATAAATAAATAAAATGTTTCAAATCAATATTTGCATTAAATGTTGATATATCCTCGGTTAAGATGGTGACAAAACATGCTTCAATAGAACAGTGACACTTGGCAGAGAGTAGTTAATTGCTTTATGTTGCATTGCTTTCTCAAAGATTCCACATATTTCACCTTTTATTTACAAATTTTAGTAATTGACCTTAGCTCATGCGATTATGAGTAAATAAATAATTTAATTCTGTCATAATCTATTGTTTTACGTGAGTTTTTTTTTAAATATTCCTTTTATTTTATATTAATTGAATTTTAAAGTTTAGGTATCAGATGTATATAGGAATAATCGATTAAAATTCAGAACTAAAAACATACTTTAGGAAAATAATTATTTTCAAAATTTTAATGTTTTTCTGCCATTCAATTTTCAAATTAATAAAACTGAAAAAATAGTGGTAGAAAAAAAATCATTAATTCAATTTTGAAATGTAAAAATAATATTCCAATTTAAACAAGTTGCTTAAATTTGATTCTTTTATTTTAAATAAGACTAACCAAAAAAATGTAATGATTTTTCTAGAAAAACAGTGATCGAGTTTGACTATATTTGGTTTCATGAAAAAATTAATCTCTTAAGTTTTTTTTTTTTTAATTTTATCAATTTTGTATTTAATAATCATTTTATTTTTATAATAATCTATAAATAGAAATATATTTGTGGCATTTATGTAAATTCTTAAGAAAATTATGTTATTACAATTTTGTAATCTAATAGAAAAACATAATTCATAAAAATTCAAAATTAATTTTAATACTCTTAACTAACGTTTATATATTTTCACGATGAATACACAAAGAACAGAGACAGTCAATGTGTACCCTTAATTTATTTTAAATAATTATTTTCTTATCTTAATGTTAAGTTTGAAGTTGACTCATTTAAATACTTAAATTCAATTTTATTTATTTAATTAAAAAACAAACTTGATAAAATGTTTACCAAATCGAATCAAATATTTTCTGTATAACTAAAATTTTTTAACCCTTAGCACGCATGATCAAATGAAATTTACAAGAAAAAAAGATGTATTTGAAAAAAACTGTTTTAAAAATCTTGAGAAAAAAAAATCAGTAAGATTAGTTTATATAAAAGTTTAAAATAGAAAAATATATAAACCTATATTAAATTTAAATAGTAAAATTGGAGTGTGAGTTTTTTTATTTTTGGATTTATGTGTTGAAATTTGTTTGATATATTGAGAAATTTTTGGCAGCATAGAAGTAATGTTTTTTTTTTTCTTATTATTATTATTAAGAAATGTCTAAGCCAATTGGGCATATAAATGGCGATGGAAGGCTTCACCTTTCATGATCGAAACTGGGCCCCAACCCAAAGAAAAAGATAATAGTGTTAATTCGACAAAAACAGCACAAAAAGAATAACACAAACCCCTATTTGTTAAACTTAAAGTACATCGATACATTTTTATAAAATATTATTTATAATATATCTTTTTTATTAAAATATACCGTATTAAGAAAATATATAATATCAATATTACAAGAATAAAAATTGACCGCCTTTATTATTATCATTATCGTGACAATAAAATAATAATAGTTTATTATTATTAATTTTCAAAAAATTTAAATTAATAGTTTATTATCATCAGGAAACACATGCGCTATGGTAATTATTTGTTCATATATTTAATTTTCAAAAAATTTAAATTAACATTAATAATAAATATATAATTAATTTTTAAAATGAATTTTAAATATAAAATAAAATAAAATAAAAATCTAATTTTTAAAAATAATATTTTAAGATAAAAGAAATTTTTAAAATAATGATTAAAAATAAATTATTTATAAAATAATTAAAGATAAAACTGATAGTAATAATAACGCTAACAGTTTCTGTATATATTTAATATTATGTTTATTTTTCTTTAATAAATTAAAATTTAATATTTTTATTATTTTTATTTTTCAAAATATGTATTAACAAATTTATTTCATACGACTTATGTATTATATAAAAAAATAAAAAAGTAAATTATTATATTAAAATTATGTTTTCATAACAAAATAATTATATAAAATCAACCATTTGATCAACATTTTGGATCTAACGTTATTAAATAAACTGTGAACAGTTACAGAAAACATGGATAATTATTTTTTTTTCATTTAATTAAAAATGTCTTTTCACTATATTTTATTTATTTATAATATTTTTTTAGTGTTATTGCGAATTATTTATAGTGATTTTAAATTATGAAAGGGAAATTTTGTTATATATAATGATATGGATAACAAGATAGACACAATTACTAGAATTGTTATTATCGAAAACGTCTGTGTCATCTGAAAATGCAATTGTAAATTGTTCATGTTTCATCACTTTTTATTTTTCTTTAAAAATCCAAAAAATAACAAACCAAGTGTTTGTATTAGTGGATATCTTTTTCAGATTCACTTTCTTTTTATCTAAATTTGAAAGCCCATTGAAAAATGTTATTTTTAAACAAAGCATGCATGCAACAAAACATATTTTATATTACAGTATTAATTAAGTTAGTTTAGTTAGTTAAAATTATTTTTTATATTTATCCTAAATTAATGAATGCAGTGTATACTTACTCTCTTTTTTTTTAAATGTGTAACTAGTTAAATTTAATTCATTTAATGTTAATTAATTTTTAAAATGTACAAAATTATAAACTCAAACTATTTAAATATATCAAAAAAATCAGCAACCTTCATCAAAATTTGGTTTTTAAATATCATTTAATCATGGGAATCTACCACACACGAAAATGTTTAGAAATATCAAAACCAATACATAATCCAAGCTAAGGGTAGAGAGATTAGGAAAAGAGAAAATGGTAGAAAGAAAAAGAAAAGTTAAAGATTCTTGTAGAAAAAAAATATGACTTGAAGCTCAAGAAAAGAATTTCTTTATACACTACATATACATAATTAACTTATAACTTTAGTGTATAATTAGAAAATTTTCTTTCTAAATAATTACAAAATTAAAACTAGATTTACATTTTTTTTTGTTACATACCTTAATTTTCTAAATTTCTTCTTTCACCTTTTTCTTTTCTTATGACAACTATAACATTAACTTGTTATGCACACAAAACGTGCACTCTAAGAAAGCTTAAAAAAAAAAATACTTGAACTTTAGGAACAAATACATGTCATTTGCCAATACAACATAGTAATGTGCCAACAAACGGTTCCACAACAAACATATTTAAGTTTATATATTCTCTTCCAAAAACCCTAACTTTTAAGCACTTTTTATGGGATGATTATTGCTGATTATGTATTAATTAATTAACGGATGCTTTAATTCAAAATTGAGTTAATTAGAAAGTGGTTATTAGTTAAATAATATAGCAGTGGGGCTTTTGAGAAAGGTCTTGTCTTGGCAGTTTCAGATTCGGCCACAACTACTTTCCAAATTTGTATTTGGATTGAAGTTTGAGAATTTAAGTTTTGTTTAAATTTAAGTTTGAAAAAAAAAAAAAATTCTCACTTTCATAAAGTTGAACTTTTAAACTAAATTTTAGTGTGTGAAATGTATTTTTAAAAGTACTTAAACATGCCATGTCAATACATTTAATCTTCTAGTTGAATTTGGACCACCCCAACACTATAATCTATTTTTGAGGGATCTCATTTCTTGCAATTTTCATTTTTCACACTATTATAAAAATAAAAATATTTGGATTAATTTTGTGATAAGATAAAGCAACCTTAACTTCTTTCACAAAAGAAAAAAAAAAGGTAAAGAGGATAGAAAAAGAAGTTCAAAGCAAAGATCTTTTTGGCTTGGCTTAATATTGGAAGTTACTTTGAAATAATGCCCTTACAAAGGCATGAAGTGGAATAATTTAAAGTTGTAATTTTTAATGAGAATAAAGACAAATATGTAAAAGCAAAGTGAACATTGATATAGTAATTATTAAGTTAATTAATTAACTAATTTATTTATTTACCTCAGTGGAATAGAATTCATCTATTTCAACAAGCTTTAATTACTCCAAGCACTTTTTCATTTAGCTACTTATTTATTTATTTACAATTACCCATAATTATAAAAAGAAAGCTGCCAAATTAACCGTACCATAAAAGTAACCATAAATACATAATTTTCTTGTAGACAAAATTTAATAGAAGCATGCATCTAAATGAAAGAGAAAATTATTGCAAAGACTAAGATTTAGAAATAATTATAGTTAAGCTATAGTCAACTGCACCTAACTGCCAATAAAATTTTCTAACTTGCAATTCACATCAACAGAAACATTATTTCTCAGTTTCACCCACATTTTATGACCTTAACATTCTAAAACATACGTCATTCACGAATTCAAGTTGAAACCATGCGAAGGGTATCTATTAAATAAATTCAGAAACTGAAAAGGGTCTAAAAAAATATGTTAAAATAACAACTCCTATAGTTTTTAGGGAAGACTAAACTAAGATGAACGTGAGCCAAACCTAATTTCGGTTTTTAATACATGAGATTGGTTTTAAGGGATTTAGGTTTTGAACTCAAACAATTTTTCTAAAAGTGTTTCACTTTTTTTCAATAGTCTGAATCCAGTGAATGTCTAGTGTAATTTTTTAGAACAATTATTATGTTTTAATAGTGATTTCTATTTTCAAGATAACATTTTAATATGATCTATCAACTAAGTTAGTAATAACTCTTTCACAGTTACATCGTACCATTAACACGTGCCATTATAAATTATGTGAATCATTTTCAATTCTTGCAATTATAGTGTTGAGTCATCAAATTAAAGTTAAATACAATACCTGACCTAACATGCCTAACTTCTCTTTTAACTAAAAAGAAAATACAAATTTAGGAGGAAAGAATGTCCTTTATCTGACTCACTATTAATTCTTAATGTTACATTAACTAATCACAAGAATTAACTCGTGAAATATATTAAATTTAATTCTTACGGGTAACACATTAGGCGATTTTAAAAGGATAATCTTCCTTTTCTTATTCAAAAAAAAAAAAAAAACAGGACAGATGTTAAAGCACAAATTTCTTATCTTCTTAAGTTGATGATGTTCCATCTTCTCTTTAACTGTTGACTTGTGTAATAATTGTTTAAAAAAATACAATTAAAGTAATTTTAATTATTTAATAACAAAATAGTTACTGTTCATATTTAGATTTGTATGTTCTTAAAGTAGTTAACTTAAAGTTGTATAATACAGTTAAAAAATATTTGAGAAAAATAAAAGAAAAATTGCGTATTTAGGTATGAATATACTGTTAACGAACTCAAGTATTTGAGAATTTTGTTGAGATGTAACTTCAACGCTAACAAAGAGTGTTTGACTGGTTTGAATGGGAAAATGTTAGTACAAAAATTAAGTTTGGCAATCGAAACCAAAGAACTTACACGAAAGTTGAATAAACAAAGAAAGAAACTGTCTCAACCAACAACTACCCTTTCTCTTTCTCTCTCTCTATATATCAGCACTGTTATGTTGTGTTGCGAGTTATAATAACTGTTGCTTCAAGCCACGCACGCACAAACCAGTTTTCCAATTTTCTCTCTCTGTTTGTTTCTGTGCCTAAACGGAACCATATGGAGGAGGCTCCTCCGGCGGAGGCGGTGGCCGTACGGCGAGCGTTGGAGCTGCTGCAGCTAAACGACCCCGTTTTGAGGGTCCAAGCGGCCAAGGACATCCGCCGCCTCACCAAAACCTCCCACCGCTGCCGCCGCCAGCTCCGCCAGGCCGTCTCGCCACTCGTCTCCATGCTCCGAGTCGACTCGCCCGAGTTCCATGAACCCGCCCTTCTCGCTCTCCTCAACCTCGCCGTACAAGACGAAAAGCACGTACCACCCTTACCTCTTTTTCTCCAAAATTTCAATCAACCAGTTTTCTTCTCAAATTGGGTTTTCCAAAACAAAAAAAAAAACTATTTTTTTACTCTATATATATATATATATATATATATATATATATATATATATATATATATATATATATATTTAGTTTGTTTG
>Ga0214542_1008425_pt1 | contig 17003 bp, 8 predicted proteins | sample CNSS1metaG_FD_160096 | JGI IMG/M metagenome (GOLD analysis project Ga0214542, IMG submission 160096) | Root nodule microbial communities from cowpea collected in UCLA plant growth center, Los Angeles, California, USA - CNSS1 | ecosystem: Host-associated > Plants > Roots > Nodule | place: USA... | reverse complement strand
GTAGGTACTAAATTGAAACGAAAAAACATAAATGGGGACCAAATCGAAATCAAAACAATGACATCTAATAGTGACACTGACACGTGGCATTACAATGCCACGTGGCACTGACAATGCCACGTGGCACTGACAATGCCACGTGGCACACACAGGGACTTGACACGTGGCATTTTTAATTTTTTTTTAAAAAAATTAAAAAAATTAAAAAATTAAAAAAAAATTAAATTTTTTTAAAAAAAAAATAAAAAAAACCACATATTAACACGTGACACGTTGACTAACGACGTTAGTCAACTCTGTCTGAAAGGGACCTAATTGAAGCAATTTTCAAAAGTTGGGATGCAATTGACACTTTTTTAAAAGTGGGTACCAATTTGACACTCTAGTACCAAACTGGGTACCTTACGATTAATTAAACCTAAAAAGTATTTTATGTATTTACAATATATTTAGTTAAAACACTATATATTTAAAACTAAAAAAATATATTTAAAGAAAGAAATACAAAGATTGAGAAAAAAGTATAAAATTAGATATAATATGACATGATTTTGTACTACACTAAAGCGATAATAAAAATAAAACTTAAGATATTATTTATAAAATTTAATTCTTCCACTATTATACTATCTTCCATGAATAATAATAATTATGTGATATATAAGAAAAACACATTTGATTTCAAAAGAAAAGGAAGAAACTATAATTAAAAGAGACATTTTATTTTGTGTTTGGTATAAAAAAAATATTTAAAAAATAAGTGCCGAAAGTATGAAATTTTCTTTATCATAAATAATTGCATTAATTAATATAAATTATATATAACACTATTTTTTATAAAATGAAATAAATATTATAAATTATTTTTTATAAAATAAAATAATTAATATCAGTCAAACTGTAACTTATAATATAACCATAAAATTGGCGTTTAAACCTATTATTATAACATAACCTAAAAAGTGTTATAAATTTTGTGCATAGCATACATGAGAAAATACCATAAGTGTGTACATAACTAGTGATAGCTAAGTGTGAAGCACAGAAGAAAAACTAAAATGCAGTTCAATTATAAAATAATTAACTCATTTAAGTTTCTTTTTTAAAAATTGTACTGGACAACAATATAGTTCCATTTTTAATACAATTAATTCAATACAATTAACTGTACTACACTACAGTTAAATTAATTATGCCCAACTATATTAAAGAGTTTTCACCGCAACCTTTATTTAAAATAAGTTATAAATAACCTCGTGAAACATAACTATATCGTTCTCACATTTGATGCATCATCTATTTCAGAAGTGATATAATAAAATAGGTTGATTTATCTATTGTTTATTTAATCTTTGAAAACTAATTAACCTCTTAACTTTCACTCAGTATGATGAGTCTCGTAAAGAAATCTTGATCACTTATTTATTTAAAGGCTGGGGATTCATTATAATAAAATAAAATTATATATTTTTAATATACTATAAAAAAATTATTATAAAAGTGTAATTTTTTTTGTAATTTATAAAAAATATATATATATATATATATATATATATATATATATAAAAGAAAACTTTTATATTTAGTACTAGAGATAGTAAAGCTGTATTCATAAAAAATATAAAAAAAATTAATACCATAAATAACAATTAATTAACTAACTCGGTAATATTTGAATAATCTGATTTGCTATTGTAAAAAAAAGCATCACATTTAAAATCTTTATACTATTTTAGGCCACTGAAATCAAATTTTGAAGCTCTATCACTAAATAATAATTAAGTAGAGGACAATAAAATTCAATTTGTAAACAATATTTTGAAAGATTTATACAGTAAGATAAAAGATAACAATTTGTTAACTAATATTATTCTGAAATTACACACTAAAAAGTAATGTTAAACCGTCAAAAATCAAAAGATGCCTGTGTTGTTGGTGAGAATCCTCGAACATGGGATATATATATATATATATATATATATGCGCGTCAATGGTGGAGATTAATCGATAATTGTTTGCGACAAAGAGGGCAATTGATTTTTCCTTGAAGTAACCAAGAATGAATGCAAAAGGGGTGAAATCGATGCACACACACTCCAAATGGTTGAACTAAGTTCCCATCGGAAAAGTGTTCGATGCAGATGGAGCAGAGATTTTGAGAGGGAGAGGTTTCATCCTTTTGGAAGATGGTAACAGGAGGCAAAGCTCTCAATGCAAATCCAGCAATGAGTGAATTAGGAATGAAATGGCGTGGTATTATTCCAGCTCTTGCACCGGCAACCACAACCCTCTCTGTTCTTGTTGTTCTTGTTTGTGCAGTTTGAGATTCAATGTCTCTGCTTTCTTCAGCTTCATTATCGTTATCACCACACCTTAGGTATGGTATCGCAAATACTGTGATCGATAAGATGAAGACCACAAAACAAGCTACAAAATATTCCAACTCACTCAAGAAAAGGACGTTGGACATTGGTATTGGACAAGAAAACACGCATCAAATTTAATCCAAGCAACTCAGACTTTGGGTATGTCTTCATTTATATACGTTCAAAGATTACAATATTATTTTATCGTATCTTTTCTTTTCTTATCTAATATTATAATTTTAAATTATCTCAATAAAATCGTTCTATCTTTTCTTAAATAATAATAATAATAATAATAATAATAATAATTTATATCTATATCTATATCTATATCTATTAATAAAAAAAAATTATTTTTTGAAAAATAAAAAAGAAAAAAATAATATATATATATATATATATTATCTCTTTATTATTATTTTTAAAATTTAAATAATTATTCATTTTTTTTTTAATTTTATCATTTTAATAATTTTTTAAAATTAAATAATTATTCGTTATAAAAATATCATTTAAAAAATATCTATAACTATGTATATCTACAACTATCTCTATGACTAAATATAAATAAACCTATTTGATGTCTTGTTCTTTCGGTTTTTCCTTCTTATTTACTACTTAAAATAATTATTCATATTAAAAAAATATTTACACATTTATCATTGTAACTACTTTTTTAATTCAAATAATTACTCGCTATAAAAACTTTATTTACACATATATCATTTTATAACTACTTTTAAATTTAAATAATCACTTATAATAAAAAAAGTTATTTACACAATATTAATTATAATATTTTTTTTATTTTAAAAATTAAATTTATTTTATCTCAAATTATATCTATAAATATATATATATATATATATATATATAATTTAATTTTTAATGATATAATTATTAACTTGTTTGTTAAAGGTAATTTTATCGAAATGTCACCAATTTCAATTTTACTTTCTTTTTGTCTGTTTATTCAGTTGGTTTTTACTATCATTTTTATGAAAATAGAATAACCAATTAGATTTATTATAATAATAATAGTAATCATTAATAATAATGAATAATAGTATTAATGATTAATATATTAATAAAATCATCATTAACAATAAATAATAATATTAGTAACAATCATTAATAATAATAATAATAATAAATAATATATTAATTTTAATTATAAAAATAAAATAATAATCTTACATTTTATCTATCATATAAGTTAAATTACTTACTCTGTCTTTCACAAACTTGATTCTTAAATCTATTTATATTCACCTCCAAATTTAAGAAAAAAAAAAAAACAAAAAATTTACTTTCAAAGTCACTAAAATCCATGTGCTCGTTCCACAAATTCATCTTCACAAAGAACACAACCTTAGTCTTAATGAGCAGCAACTACGACAAATTAACTATCGACGTTTTACCCCCAGTTTGAAGATTAATGGGCACAAGAGAGTGATTACAAAACAACGTTTTGGTTCAATTTCTCCAAGAAGTTCGATTTGAAATGGAAGAAAAAGTTGATTTTGAAAACAAAATTCATTCAATTCACTTTTGCAAATTTCAATCAGCAACCTGTATAAAAAACAGGTAACCGCAAAATCTGTTTTCAAGATCAAGGATGGGAAGAATGGTCGCGAAGAAATTAGTTTGAATTAATATCATCATACCCACACAACCCACTCTTTTTCCTTCGCCCCCTGACTCAGCTTTGATCATATTTTCAATATAAGAAAAGTTCATTTAACAGAGAAGATTATTGCAAAGTGTTGGGAGGACAAGAGATCTACCCAGAAAAGAATGTTACTTTTACCTCTTGAAGCATTTGCCACCATATTGGAAAACCATTCTGATTTTTTTTCGATGAAAACCAGAAATAGAAATGGCAGGTGCAACTTAATTAAATACTCAAATAAGATGACACCTCTTATCGTGGGCACAGGGTCTTTGTTTCTAGCCCTACTTAAAAAACTGCTTCTATGCCTACTTAAAAACAGAATAGGTCAATGATTTGTTGAACCAGTAACTTGACTTGCACTGCTTAACATATAAGTCTAATGAAAGATATGGGTATTTGATTAGAGAGCTAAAATGGCACCAAAAAAACAGTTCAAGCTACAAAAATTAATTGTACAAGTATGCACAGCTTCACAGAACATAGTAAAGCATTCACCTGTGCCAACAAAGCTTTCTCCCACCCTCTCGCAAAATTTCATAGGCAAGTTTATACTTTTCAATGGATGTTGCACCAGCATCTATGTATTTAGATGCAGTTTCTCTTAGACTCCATAGCATCAAATTTTTAAGTTCCTGAGAGCTGCTCCACGATTCTATGTCAGGAAAGACACCATCCTCAGCATTTCTTGTCCACCGGTGTAAGATGTAGCGAGAAGGAACTTCTCTTAATTGTAATATCTGGAAAACCCTCAGCACGTGTCTACAAAGAACACCATCATGCTCAAACATCTGACAGCTACAACTTATGCTGAGATTTGATGCATTAAACGTAACTACATGTTTCTCCATATCATTTCCACACCTTCGCACCATATATCTGCTGAGACCCCCTTCTTCAAATATTTTAAACCCAAGATAGCTAAAGCACTGCAATAGCTCTTTTTGAAATACTTTGAATACAGCAAGAGTGTAAAGCCTTCTGCACTGTTCTTCAACTGGTTCTTTTGTTTGCAAAATGGGTTGAAAATTAGAAGTATTAAAATCCTCTTTTCTTTCTTCCTCGCGGCGTCGCTCAAGACCCCTTTCGTACCGAGGAATGAACTCCAAGAGAGGTGTCTGGGCATTTAAAAGTGCACCAAAGAATGAATCAAGGCTTTCATTCATGGGAATGCCAGCAAAAAATGTGCCCTTTAAATACAATGGAACCCAAGATGCCCGCTTCTCGTACATCTCTTTTAGCCAAGCATTGTCCTTCAATCCATATTTGTTGAGTAGCACGTTCCATGTGGCGTCAAATTCATCAACTGTCTGACTCTGGTAAACACACTTTTCATAGTCTTTTGTGAAGCCATCACCCATCAGACCCATGTTCTCTTGTTCCTTTGCCTTGATTTGCCACAACGAAAAGCGATGATAGGTTACAGGAAAGACTTTTGCTATTGCCCTCTGGACTGCAATGTCTTGATCGGCAATAACTGTCAGAGGCTGCCGGCCAGACATTGCCCTAAGCCATGTCTGAAACAACCAAGTGAAAGATTCTTCAGATTCATCAGCAACTAAAGCACATCCAAGAAGCACAGGTTGCTTGTGATGGTTGACCCCAACAAAAGTAGCAAAAGGTACCAAATAGACAGTTTTTCGGTATGATGTGTCTAAGACTAGGACGTCACCAAACTGACTACATGAATATCTAGATCTGCCATCCGCCCAAAACATGCTCATACAATTACCATTATCAACTTCCACAGCATAAAAGAATCCAGTATCTTCTGTTTGTCTCGTTTGAAAATACTCTAAAAGAATGTTGTACCACTCACTTCTAATGTGATTTTGCCTACCACCTCTAGGGACAGGGTAGTTATCGATTCTAAACAAGTCACCGTTTACAAATCCAGTATCTGCATCGTCATTCAGAATATTAGAAGCATGAAGACCTTTTTCCCTGCCCTCTTTTTCAGAGTCCAAATCATGGTTATGATCTTTTCGGAGGCGGTCCACTGTCCACTTTCCTGACGGCTGTCTCTTAATCCTTAAATAAGCCCCACAGCCAACTCTTGAAGGATGCTGGAACCCCTCCTTGGAGCAAACAAATCTGCGGGATGTAATCAATCCATCATTCTTAGAACGAAACAACTGACCAATTCGAACTCCAAACCCCAAATGCGCTGCATATGCGTGATAAAATTGGTAGGCTTCATTAGGTGAACTGAACTCTTGACCCACATATGGTTCAGTCTTGGGCTGTCCATCAAGTTCTTCCTTTCTCAGACGCTTGAAATCAATAATGCCAAAGGGACAAGAGGAATCATTATTGGCTTCTTCGAGCAATTTCTTCCTTGGCCTCCGAGTAAACTCAGTAAGAGAGTTGACAACTGTACCACCTTTCTGTTGCAATGTTGGAGTACAGTTTTCTTCACCACTGATTTCAAAATTGTGATTATGGTCCTTATGAAAATGATCAATCACCCACTTTCCAGAACCATTTATTTGCACCCTTATGAATGCTGGACAGCCTGTTCTTGAACTGAGTTGATGTCCCTCCTTTGAGCACACAAATCTTCGAGAAGAAACTGACCCATCAGTTCTTGATCTATACAGCTGACCAATCCGAACTTTAAATCCTGTTCGATTTGCATATGAAGTGTAAAACTTTAGTGCTTCATCTGCTGTGTCAAATTCCAACCCTATGTACGGATCACAAGAAAAGTCTATTTCCTCCTCCACAATAGCATTATTCATTGCAAGTTCAGTACCAACAAAATGCTCCTTTACAATCATGATCCCAACTTCTTATCCATTAAAATCTAACTCTCAACATGGAACAATGGAGAAAAATTCAAGACAAAAACAGCAGCATTCAAACACTTTTAAGCTTTAAGGAAGTTATGCATTAACTTTTCTTTTCTTCAACCTCCCTCTTACTAGTCAAGCAGAAGCACATTCCAGTCCCATAAGCTAAGTTCAAGGCAACTATTCCTGTAAAAACCGAAATAAACGGACTTGTGTAAGATACAAACTTCAACACGGCTTTAATCGTCCCTATCCTAATTCTTCAGGTGCGTAACTCGTTACTCCATTTTCTCAGTGACCAAACAATCTGACAACAGAAATATCATAATCTAGACAAAAAGTAACTAAAAATAAAACGAAATGAAGACAATCACAGGAATTAATATTAGGAGTAACGAGTAATATCGGAGTAAATTGAAGTTTCGTGCGAAATCATGAAACAACGACGAAAGTCAACGCAGCTAGAAATAAATAAAGAAGTTAGGGTTTCAGAAACAAAATTTACCTTGAACATTGATGAATGGATTGGAAGATAAGAGAAAACTTTGAAATTGGAAGGACTGTGGGAAGAGCAGAATCAGAGGAAATAAGTAATTTAGAAGGAGAAGATAGAGAAAACTGGGATCGTGTTCCCGTTTCTTCTTCACTTTGAGTTCGGTTCGGTGTTGCAATGGCACTGCAGAATTGGATTTAAATAGGATCCGGATCCATACCCGAATCCGACCGTGGTGTTTGTGGGTATCTACATCAGAATCGGGTAAAGTCACACACTCCAACCATTGGCGTCATTTTCCAGAACATAAATACAATTTTTTTTATTGCTCTCCAAAACTTTATATAAACAAAAATAAATTAATTGAAAATATGATATATTTTAATTCATTTTCTCTTAAAATTCGATATAATTTTCAATTTATAAAATACTGAAGAAAAAATTATTTTTAAAACTTAGATAATTATTATAAAAATTTCAAAATATTATAATTAAACTATATTTTTTAAAATCTCAAACAGACTTAAGCAATACAGAAAATGGAAATTTATATTTATATTTTTACTTAATAAAAAAATAAGTAAAATTGTAAACTTTCACCAAGTAAACACGACTATAAAGTAGTATTAAAAATTCATTAATCTTATACTAGAAGAAATTTTATGATTTTCCATAACTATGACTTTAATATTTAAATTAAATTCATACCTTTCAAATAATTAATTTGTATATTATTTAATGCATTAAAATAAGGAAATTTTAATTACAAAAAGCTAAGATTATCAAATTTAGTAATAAATAATTAATATAAAATAGGGTTAAATATGTTTTTGGTCCTTCAAGTTTCAGCGAAATTTGGAATTAGTCTCTCATCAAAATTTTTGACCAATTTAGTCCTTTTTCTTTCAAAATACGTGAATTTAGTCATTTTAACCAAATTTTGTTATGTTTATCTGACGTTTCAAGCACATTTCATGATAGTATTTAAATTATTTACACTGTTTGACACATTTTTGCTTGAATGTTAACTTAAATACTATCATGAAATGCGCTTGAAACATTAGATAAACTTAACAAAATTTGGTTAAAAGGACTAAATTCACACATTTTGAAAGATGAAGGACTAAATTGATATAAAGTTTTGATGAGGGACTAATTCCAAAATTCACTGAAACTTGAGAGACCAAAAACATATTTAACCCTATAAAATATGTTTAATCACACCAAAGGTACCCGTTTTTGTCCTAGATCCTATTTTTGGAAATTTGTTTCAATTTAGTCTTTTACATTACGACAGATGTGTGTCAATTTGTGATTTTTTCTATTTTTTATTTTTTACTTTTTCTTCTTAAAAAACAGCTTACATGTGTCAAATTAGTGTTTTGTCATGTGTCAGCTTATTAATATTTTTAATTTAAAAAAAATTATCACGTGTCAAATTATGATTGTGTTACGTGTCAATTGTTTATGTGAGAAATATCAATTTGATCCTTGTATTTGTTATTTTGTCTCATTTTAGCTCCAATTTCTTTTTAAATTAGAATATTTTCATTCCTTCCAAAGAGACTAATTTTAATTTTTATATTAATATTATAATTATATTTTTATTATAATAGATATTTTTAACTAAATTAAGTTTATTTAAATTTAAAGTTTGCAATTGAACTTTATTTAAAATTTTGTTTTAATAATTTTTAGACAACTTCATGAATTCAAATATTAAATTTTCCAACAATTACAAACATTTGAATTTTGTAACTTATATAAAACTATTTTAAAATTTAACATTTGAATTTGTAAAGTTGTTCATAAAATTATTAAAACAAATTTTTTAAATAAAGTTCAATAAAAAATTTAAATTTAAATAAACTTAATTTGGTTAAAAATATCTATTATAATAAAAATATTATTATAAAATTTATATAAAAGTTAAATTTGATTTCAATTTGGAAATTATAAAATTACTCCAGAGTTTACAAGAAGATTAAGACTAGATTGAGACAAAATAATGAATACAAAGATCAAATCAGATTTTTCACATAAACGATTAACACGTGACAGTTTTTTTTTAAACTGACACATGATAAAATCCTAATTTTACACGTGTCAGTTGTTTTTTAAGAAAATAAAAATAAAAGAAAAACACAACATCAATGATGATTTATAAAAAATGACTAAATTAAAATAAATTTTAAAAGATAAAACCTAATTGGAACGACTTAACACCTGATGATTCAATTAAAACTTTTTAACAAAAACGAAAATCTTTCGTTTGATTAAACCTATAAAATAATAATCTTTTATTTTAAAATATGTAAAGAAATCATATGAAAAACATGTGGTAATTGATCATCTATAAGAAAAATATTATTACACTAATATTTTTTATCTTAATTTAAAATAACTGAGTTAAGTAAAAATAAAAATAAAAACCATCTTTTGTTAAATATATAGATAGATTATTTTAGTAAACAAAAGTTTGAAACATTTGAAAGAAAAGCCCGCAACAAAGTGAATGAAAAAAGAAAACATTTAAACAAAACTTTAGTGAAATAGCTTTTGAAAAAAAAAAAAAATCTCTTTTTTTCTCTATTCTCTCAAACAGTTAATAGTAAGAATTGAAATTTTACTGTTTTTTTCGAGATTTTTGTTTTGTTTTTTTACCCTTTACATGTTTTTTTTGTTGATAGCAGTTTAGTTTTTATGATTTAAAAGTATTACTTATAAAAATTAAAATTACATTTTTACTATTAATTTACTTTCTATTTTACATCAACTGAGGAATAATAAAAAAATATAGTTTGTCATCTTGTCAACTTTTAATTATACAAAAAAAATATTAATTCTTAAATATACTTTAGTAGTATATTTAATCTGTACGTTTTAAACTTTTTTTCGAATAGTGAAATACAGTATTGATTAAACTAAATAATTAATTTATAAAACGCGTATGGACAAATTGGGAAAGTAAAGGAAAGACGTGGAGAAAAAGGAAAATTCCGAATAAAAGAAAGGAAATAAATAAAGGTCATTATTAGCAAAAGGCTGGTTTACGATCGGAAGGTAGAGGACCAGTTTGCAATCGAACGGCATTGACGTGTCGGTGAGGATTGTGGAAAGGAAGTGCGGTGTGAGAATAGCAAAGACTTTTTTAGATAATAAAGAAAGAGAAGAGAGAAAAAGCATAATAATAAGAATAAGAAGAAGTGGTGTTTGGTTTGGTTTGGTTCCATTGGAAGAGAAAAAGATGTTCGAGACTCAGCAGATGTACGCACGTGCGAAGACAGAGGAGTTCGACATCGAATCGGGCGAAACGCTCTACCCAGGGCTGAGCCTCGGCGAGAACCAGCTCCGGTGGGGGTTCATCCGCAAGGTCTACGGCATCCTCTCCGCTCAGATCGTTCTCACCACCCTCGTTTCTCTCGTAACCGTTTTCTATTCCCCCATTAACGACCTCCTCAAGGGAAATTCCACTCTCCTTCTCGTCCTCCTTTTTCTCCCTTTCGCCTGTAAGTTTCTCCTTTTTTTTTTCAGTTTTTCTTCCAACCTCAAATTCATCAAAGAAGGAATTATCCGTTTCAAAACAATTCAATTGAGGAAGGAATTAGGGATTTTATAACTACCTTATGGATCGATGATGATGAGTGTGAAATGTGTTGCAGTTTTGATTCCCCTGCTCAAGTACCAGCAGAAGCATCCGCATAATTACATCTTCCTTGGACTCTTCACCGTCTCCATCAGCTCCACTGTGGGAGTCACGTGTGCCAACACCGACGGTTCGTATTTTGTTTTTCTGATCCCTACAGTTTTCGAAGGTGGGAAAGGAAAGGGGTTCAGAGGGTTGATCTGACATGAATCTGTTCTTATTATGCAGGGAAAATTGTGCTTGAGGCGTTGATTTTGACTTCGGCTGTGGTTTCCTCTCTCACGGGATATGCTTTTTGGGCGTCCAAGAAGGGCAAGGATTTTAGCTTCCTTGGCCCGATATTGTTCACCTCACTGTTTACTCTTTTCCTCACCGGCATGATGCAGGTACCTCTGTTATTTCCTCATAATAATAACTAGTTTTTGGGATGTTAATATGCGTGCATTATACGTGCTTATGTGTTTCTACTAGAATGATTACCATAAATCATTTGCTGAAATCCCATCAGAAGAGGTTCCACTTAATATCCCAGTATGTTTTAAACAGGACTGTCTATAATATAGATGTAGTAAACTAAAATATGTTTTTTCAAATTTAAGTTTGATCGTTTGGTCTATGAATTTGAAAAAAGTTTTAAATCCTCTGCCTAAATGTTTTAACCCTAACCAAGCCTCTAGACCCTCTAGTTGTAAGGTCTTAGAAACGATTTCCGCAGCATTAAGATAATGCTTGGCCAGCGGGACCTACTACGTCCCGTAGCTGCATATTAGTCCTTCATTGTTAGTTTTGAGAGATTATGTAAACCATGTTCATGAACTAGAACAATGTTTGAACCCCAAACACAGTTGGAACAAATGCTTTGAAAGGAGAACAAACATGTGTTGGGTTGTTTGATGATGATAATGCATGATCAAAGATGGTTAACTGACTTGTAACTTGGTGCCCACATGAGTGAAATATTTAACTGTGTTGGGCAGAGAAATTAAATGAACTTTTTTTCCTTAAAATTACAAGACTTAACAGAACAATTTTAAATTGGGATTATAGACTAAAGACTGAAGACATATTTAAGTTCATAAAAAAGGTGTAGGAATAATGTTTTTGCGACTTTCCTCTTGCATAAGAATTGTTGTCGTTTGTTGCAGATGTTCTTCCCTCTTGGGCCTACTGCCCATGCTATCTATGGTGCAATTGGTGCCATGATTTTCTCGGGCTATATTGTGTATGACACTGACAATCTGATCAAGCGCTTCACTTATGATGAGTACATTGGAGCCTCGGTCACTCTTTATCTTGACATTCTCAATCTCTTCCTTTCCATCTTAAGGGTCCTCAGGGAGGCAAATAATTAGACATATTGAGGTTGAGTAATTCAAATTCAGAAGACTTTGTTGCATAATTATAATACACTGCTGGAAGCATTGTGAAATACAATACACTCTGCTTCCCTTGTAGTCATTTACAGCTTATGATACTTTGATCCAATGAAATTTAAAGCTTTACAATACAATTGTATGTAAGCGCGTGATATAAGAATGAAGAATCTCCCATGCGAAGTGTTTCTGCTTTTGTTTGACGTGGGTTGCTTTTCGATTTAATGCTGTGTGTATTCATGAATTAATATACTACCACCTGACTTGTGTGAATAAAATTGTGATGTTGGTATTGTGTAAAGTTTCCCTTGTGTAAAATATAACTTGGAATGACTTGTTCTACTAACTTCTGGTACTATGTGGATTATAACTCCGGAGTGTCCTCTATTATGCGAAATTGCATGTCTTAGGTTTTTCCAATATATTTTTCACACTCTTTCTTTCAATACAGTCTTGCCAAATGTGTATCCTTGCTGGCTGTCTCTATTAGTTTCCACAGGAACCACCACTCGACCACTTTCGTCATCTTTCTTTCGCAATGTTACACTGTGATCCACTGTCATGTTGTAATGACAAGTTACAAATGCTTCATCAATTTGTCATAAGGCCGTCTGAGTGAATATTTTGATAATATTGAATGATACAGTAGGTTTAATAACAAATTTGACAAAAAAAATTAAATAATTTTTATATCGTCTTAGAATGTGAATCTAATTCATTTTTACAATATTTATTTATAAAATAAAATTTGTATTTATTTATATATTATAATTTTATTATATATTTTTAGGTTGTTATTACTTTGATATGTATGTTTACAAAGCATGCCTTATTTTCTCCTCTCACAAAAACAAATATTGTAAATTGCAATAGTTTAAAATGTGTTGCACTCACTTTTATGCATTCATTAATATCTTTTAATTGTTTGAAAAATAATTATTAACATTTTTAATTATTAAAATGATATGCGTTTGGTGAGACATTGAAAATAAAGGAAAATCTCTTTAACAAAGAGAAAGTATAAAACCCAAAAAAAAAAAACTTTGAAATTGAAACATATTTTCTAAATGACTATTACCTCTCACAAGGCAAATCTTATGTCGCCTATATTAGCAGGCAGATAAAAGTATAAATTCCAAATATCTAATCATATTATGTCCCCATTTTTCGTGACCTTGTTATAAGATTTAGAGCATGTTTAAAAATTATAAAGGAAAGAAATTAAGAAAGTTAAAATTAAAATGAGTTTATTTGTAAGTTAATACACGTTAAAAGTATAAAAATTATATGAAAAAAATTCTACAAATTAATTTTTACATTTTTTCCTAAAAATTCTGGAGAAACTAATTATGCTCTTTAAAGATTTGGGTTAGAAAGTTGATACTTCATTTGCACACCAGAGAAGCTTTTTTAATTAATATTTCATGAATATTATGTTATCCTCGAAAATGGGAACAGAAAATAACTGGACCGAATATGGTGCAAGAACCTTCTTCAGAGAGGATGAGGAGCCCACAAGAACTTACAACTGGTGTTCACCTTCTTTTATTTAAACTCGGGTAAGACATTAAAACAATTTATTTACATCGTAAAGTTATAAGAAAAGAATTATGCACTTAATAAACAATCTGAGTTTAAAATTAAAGTAACTAATGACCTGAATTCCCGAATCCAGAATCTCAGAATCTGGTCATGATTTGACTGCCTCCTCTTCATCTTCAACATCCCAACTAAGATCGTACTCATCTTGGTCTATCACATTCGACCTCTTCTGCAAATGAATCCTACTTGCGGACCCAACAGCATCCCCTTTATTCTCATCATTGCTTTCAATATCCTCAATTTCATCCCAGCCAATGTCTTCTTCGGCCATTGAAGGCTGGCTTGAAACAACTGAAATATCACTGTCTTTGCACGATCCACTGTTATCATTATCTGCCTTTACTTCGGAATGTTCTTTTTCTTCACATTTGGAATCCAACTTATCCCCACTGCCACTTTCATGCTCAGGAACACAAGATGCCACATTTTCTTTATATTTCCCCTTCTCCAATCTATCATCAACACCAGTTATGGATTCAGGAGAAACACCCTTCTCACCGTCCTCTTCCTCTATATTCAAAGCCTTCTTCTCAGCTTGAATATTCTTAACAGACTGAACAGTGTTAACACCACCAACATCAGCAGAATTTCCCTCCTTCACCAATGAAACCCTACTGGTCTTACCTAAAGGCTCATACCCGTTATTACCATCTTCATCTTCGTCTTCATCATCAAAATCCCAGCTCAAATCACCTTCCTCACTTCCGGAAATTGCACTATTCACGAGCTTAGTTCTCGCATCCTCGGCTTGCTTCAGCTTATGAAGCCTATAAAAATATCTGGTCCAGAAACTCTCGTGACCAGTCCTACTAGGTACAACCTTCTCATAAATCTCCTCAACAACCCCATTCTCTTCCAACAAATCCCTAATCTCCTCCTCCTTCTTGTCTAACTCAAACCCTAATTTCCAGTCACTGAATTTTTCTAAATCCTCAGGGTCCTCTAAATAAGTATTCACATCACACTGAAGCGCATGCACCAGATTATCAAACCTTCTATACCGTTTCAAATCCAAACCCCGATCACTACTACCACCACTCAACAATTTCTTCCCAGCATTGCTATTATTACTGTCGTAATTAATCGAATCGAATGAATCGGAATCAGAGGCTAAAAACGAGTCCCTACCTTGAGAGATAATCTGCGCCGTCGAGTTCCAAACGGTGATGCCGATGTCGTCAATGGCTTGGCCAACGGACTCGAGCGACTCCTGCGCCACCGCTGCGCCAACGTCGAGCGACGCCGGGAGGTCCTTCACGGCACGCGAGGCAGCTTCGCGGATCACCGCCGTCTCCTTCCTGAGCCCCGAGCCGAATTCCTCGAAATCGCGACGGTAGTTCTCGAGGACGGACTCCGATTTGGAGGCGAGGGTTTGGATGAGGTCGCCGAAGCCCCACACGGCGTTGCTCTGCGGTGGATCGGGGCCTTCCGACTCGGGTGGCGGCGACCCGGGTGGTGGTGATCCGGGCGGCGGCGATTCGGGTTCGTCGGAGAAGACGGACTTGAAAAAGTTCATGACGGTGTGGTTACGCAGTCTTCGGAGGAAAGGGTAGAAGGTTTATGAATTGTGGATTCTGCTCATGGTGAGCATGGTCGGTGGATGTGTATGTATGTATGTATGGCGACACAAGCAAGGCATGTGATTTGAATTTATAATGCGATGTGTTATATGATATGATGCACATGAATGTAAATGGAATCGCATCCACGTCACATCAATCCAATTATTCAGTTCTGATTTTCCTTTTAGTGGAATGCCACCTTCCATTTTAAACCACTCTCTTCTAGTTTTGGTACAACGTCAACAAATCACTAACAACAATATTATTTTATATAATAAATTATTTTTTCTTAATTAATTTACATTATGTTTATTATTTTATTGTTTTATAAAAAAGACTAAATAAATGTGAGAATTTTATATAGCCAATGAATCAAGATAAGAACGATAGCTTAGGTTGTTAGTAGTTCCACAACTGTATTTCTTAAACAAAGATTGGAATAAGGATGGAAACTACTGAAGTTGAAACTAACTATTAAATTTGCATTTGATTTATATAAAAGAAATTCATAGTTCTAACTTAGACTCGTTTGTTTAATTGAATTTAATATAAAAATTGAGTTTGGCTTATTAAAAATACTAGAAATTGACTTGTTTAGCTTGTTGTAACTTAAATAATTTTGCTTCAATGGAAAAAAAAATCTTAAATTATTTTTCAACTATCAATGTAGTATCTAACCATTTATACTGTACTAATACAATATAAATATAATATATATATATATATATATATATATATATAACCTTTTTTTGAAAAATAATCCATAAATTTTAAAAAATAGCATTTTACACAAACAGTAACTTACTAACATTTCAATAAACCTAAACTATAGTATTTTTTTTATTATTATAAACTTCACTCTCTAATCTTCAAAGTAAAAAGTTTAGGCCGGCTATTAATTAATCAAGCCTGGTAAAAAGTTTGAGTCTATTTTTTTTAATAAGTTTGAACGCACAATAAAAAAAATGGTCTAAGTAATTCATGAATAACTCGACTCATTCATGTTCTAAGTCTAGGATTCAATTTTCAGTTTGAGCATGGAGTAAATTAAAGGTATGACTTTATTAAAGAAATTACCGACCCAATGAGAAATATACCACACATCCTTATTATAGGAAAATAATAAAAATAGTAAGAACCTTTTTACCATATCAAAGAGAAAAATGAGAAGATAGACTTGGTTATAAAAATGATAAAAACGGTTGCAAACTTCTACAATATAAAAAACAAGAACGAAATTTTATCAAGTATAATATGAAAGATTATAATTACCTTTTAACATTTTATCATTGGATAGGAAGAAGGGGTGATTAGTAGTGTCTCCAACCCAATGAATTTCTAACACCATTATGATGAGTATCATATATAGTTTATATATATATATATATATAAGTCTAACCTAGAAACTCAACAAAAACTTTTGTACGTGACTTTCACATGAACCCTGCAAAACAATAACTTCATATTTATAACTTTTGATTTTATTTTAAGAATTCC
>Ga0214542_1008421_pt1 | contig 17015 bp, 5 predicted proteins | sample CNSS1metaG_FD_160096 | JGI IMG/M metagenome (GOLD analysis project Ga0214542, IMG submission 160096) | Root nodule microbial communities from cowpea collected in UCLA plant growth center, Los Angeles, California, USA - CNSS1 | ecosystem: Host-associated > Plants > Roots > Nodule | place: USA... | reverse complement strand
TGAGAGGGCATCCAACTAAGGACAAGAGTGAGGTGATGGATATACTGAGGTTGAGTTACGACAGCTTGCCTCTAAAGCTAAAGCCTTGTTTTTTATATTTTGGAATGTATCCTGAAGATTATGAGATCAATGCAAGAGAAATGATCCAACTATGGGTAGCGGAAGGGTTCGTGAAACCGCATGAAGACGCAGAGCCTGAAGTTGTAGCTGACTTTTACTTGGATGAAAAACGTCAGAATGTTGTCTCACCGGCGAACAAGGACGTCTGGCCGTCCACCTTCACCTCCAGACTCACAACTCCTCCGCCAGCCGCCAGCTACGGCGACTTCAAACAGCTCCTCCACGTCCACCTGCACAAAATGAAATGCATGAAAAAAAAACAAAAATATGCATGACACCGGTGTCGTAACCGGTGTCACCCCTTCTCAAAACAAGGCACCGGTTACGTAACCGGTGCCATCACTCTCTCACTCAGCACCCCACACTGGTGCCATCCACCCCCCACACTATGACAACACCTCACCACCACTGCCACCACTGCAACAGACCGTGCTGCTCACCACCCTCACCTGTGCCATCCACTCACCACCCAAACACCTGCTGCCCCTACAACACACTGACAACACCGGTGCCCACACTGGTGCCTCTCCCAAACTCCACAATATTGTACTGCATGTGCATGTGAGGAGATGAAAAGCGAAGTGCAATTGAAATGAAAAGCGAGGGCAAATACGGTAATTTGGTCGCAATCCTCTCTAATCTGCTCATTTTATAGTGGATGAAAAAAATTGGCTATTCCTCGAATCCGCACTCGCATATCCATTTAAATCCATGCAATGGAACACTTCACATTGAATCAATCCGTGCTCGCAAATTTATTTGAACAGTATAATCTGTCCAAGCGAACAGACCCTTAGGCAGTGTTCGTTTCTACATATTATATTGTTCAGACCGATTAAAAGAGATGGATTATTTATAAAATCGTGTTCGTATCAGTGAATAAGAATGGAAGAACACAGACGGATTTAAAAAAATACTTCGCAAATAAATCTTCTCACAAATACAAAGATTTGAGCCGATACATCAACTTTTACTTTTTTAACTTTATATTATATCATAATAATATAATTATTAATAATAATTATTAAATTAATTATTATATATATATATATATATATATATTATTTATTATTATAATTTATTTTATATATATATATATATAAAAGAAATTATAATATATAATCAGTAATATATAATAATTAATAATTAAAATATTATTTAAAATATAATAATTAATAATATATATAAAATGATTATTATTATTATTAATAAAAGTATATAATAATTAATAATTATTATAATATTATTAAAAATTAATAATATATGTAGTTATTATTATTAATTTATATTTATATATATAATTAATATATAAAAATAAATTAAAATATTCTTAAATTTTAATTTTTAATTTTATTAAATTTTTATTATGAAGGGTATTTTAGTAAATTTTAAATTTTATTTATTATAACTTTTTTTAAATCTATTATATCAATCAAATCATTCACTAACTTTCATAAAATTTATCTTCAAATCTATTTATTTTATCCTCTAAATCTACTCAAAAAAACACATATATTCATCTCCTTAAATCCACACAAATCTATCTTCACACTCTCTCCCAAATCCATCTAATCATTGGAACACAGCCTTAGACTTCTTAGAAGAAGTCATAGAAAGAAAAGAAAAGTTCTAAATAAAGTATTGGAAATTATAAAAATAAATGAATATAAAAAGAGTAAAACAAAAATATACAACTATTTTCATAGAACTCTACAATTTATTTATTTATAAAAATATGGATGAAATTGGGTGATAACTACATATCTATTTATAGTATTTTAATTTAAATTTACATAACATATTGATAAGCATGATGGGTTTTATGTATTTTATTTCAAGCAATTACAATTTTGGAGATATGAACAAATTATAATTATATTAGATACTTTCCATTAAAATATAAAATTATTTTAAATAAATTAGTTAGTTAAATTAATTTATGAATAGCATTTTGTCTTTAAATGACTTAAGTACATAGTCGGAATTTTCAGCAATATTGATTGATATATTGACAGATTTTCTTTCACAGATAAATTTGATTTTTTTGTTATAATTTATATTATCTAATTGTAGTTAGTATAAGACATTTTATGGATTGAATTATATTTATTGCATCAATTCGAATTCGAATTTAATTTCATTAACTCAAAACACACAAATTATATATATATATATATATATATATATATATATATATATATATATATATATATTTTATTTTATATATATATATATTTTATATTTAATTTCATAGTTAGTTTTGTCATCTCCTACCTTTTTTTAAATATGTTTTTGTCTCTAAAGTTTTAATGAAATTTGAAATTAGTTCATTTTTAAAAGTTTTGATCAATTTAGTCATTCATCTTAAAAAATGCGTGAATTTAGTCATTTTGACTAAATTTTGTTAAGTTTATTCGATGTTTCAAGCACATCTCATGATAATATTTGAATTTTTTTATACCGTTGAACACATTTTCGTCTCAATGTTAACTCAAATATTATCATTTATCATAAAATGCGTTTAAAGTGTCAAATAAACATAACAAAATTTGGTAAGAATAACTAAACTCACGTATATGATGAATGACTAGATTGGTATAAAGTTTTGAAGAGAAACTAATTCCAAAATTCACTGAAACTTGAGGGACAAAAACATATTTAACCCCTTTTTTTTCTTTCTTGTTTTCTTGTTTTCTTTTATTTTTTTCCTCTTTTTACATAATTTAATTTATAAAAATATTTCATCGAATTTGATAATATAAAAATTATAATTAATAATTTCTTGTAGCATAACAAAGCTCAACATCATTTTGAAAATCCTTTAAAGATCAAAATAAATATTTTAATTTGAAATTAAAATGTCTTTTACACTTCCAAAACATATAAATTTAACATTTTTTTTAACAAATAACATGTTTACACAAAATATTTATTATTTACATCCAAGAAATTTAGATCTTCTATCTAATGTATTATTGAAAACTCTCAACTATACTTCTCTCGTAGAAGACTTTTTTTTTTTAATGTAAAAAATCTGTAATCAATAATTTGAACATGCATTTATGGTCATAAACTAAATTTGCTTACAAATATGATACGTGGAAGTCATAATTCTGTGCATACAATTAAAATGCATATAACAATTTTGGAGGACAAATATAAACTTACTCATAATTCGCATTAATCCAAATTGTTAAAAGTATCATTTATCGACAAATTTAATAAGAATCGATTACTGAAGTTTTCCTGACAAATTTTACCGTTAAATAATTAAAGTTCAAATCGGAACTTTGACACTCTCTTTATTGATAAAATTTATTAACAAAAATATCATAATAAAAATTATAAATTACCAACAAATTTATTATTAATAAATATTTTATTAATAGTAAAAATTGTATTTTCAAATAGATTTTACTAAGAAATCTATTATTGATATTTTTTTATGTCGATAATTTAATAATTTCTTGTAATGTAACGAAACTTTAAATCCTTTGATAACTCTTACATCATCAGAATCAAAATTTTTGAATTAAACTACTAAAATATCATATTTTTACACTTTCAAGATATATAAATTTAATCAATTTTATCAAACAATATTTGTACATAAAATACTTATTATTGCGAAAAAAGTAACATAAGAAAATTCAATTATTCTATCCTTATGTATTATTAAAATTTTAAAAGTTTAATATTTTTGAGACTTATTTTACTAAAGTTTAAGCTCTCAAATATACTTCTCATAGAAAAACTAATTTTGTATAAAAAATCTTTAATCAATAATTTAAATATACTTACTCATAATTTAAAAAAACTCTAATCAAATTCATCTTTACTTAGAGGACAAAAATAAACTTACTCATAAACCATTTATGATCAGGAAGAAATGTTCTACTCTCCACCAGATACTTATACTGAACTGTAATTTAAGAAGGAAAAAAAAAGACATATTTTTCATAAATTTAAGAAAAGACAAAAAAGAGCTTTTAAAAAATGATAAATTTTCTAAAATAAAATTTGAATAATTAATTTTTTATTTATAATTTTATACTCAAATAACAATGTATTAACATTTTATTTCAATTATATTGCTTATAAATTCAAACAATTTATTAAATCTTTACACTTGAAGCTGCTATTTTTTGTTTGAGAGGGAAAAAAAAGAAAAAAAAGAGTTAATTTTAGGCATAGAGGAGTCACATGGGAGCAGAAGCATGGTTTTCTTTGGAAATAGGTATTCTGTTCTGTTCCTTTGGTGTGCTTCATACCTAAAACAAGTGCCACCATAAGGTTTGGTCAACAACTTCCGAGACACACAACCATTTTTGTCCCTTGGAACCCACAAATAACCAAATTTTATGACAACGTTTTCAAAAACAAACCAAACACTCATCTCATGCTTCTTTCTCAAAATTTAGAACGCTGATTCATTTGTCAAAACTTGTAACTATTGATTTATGATTTTATAATTTTAGTGTAATCAATTTAATTAGAATGAAGGATAATAAAAAGATTTTGTTTTTAATTTTTTACATTTGGAAGCATATTTGCGAATTTAGGGAGGGTATTTTGTTGATCAATAAAAGCTATTATCAAAGATATGGAAATAAAAGTTTAAATATGTTAACATTACAAAATTTAAGCATATGGTGAACGAGGAAGAAAAAGTTATTTTCAAGTAAAAAAAGCTAAAAAAATAATAAAACACATAAGGAGAGCGATACTCAAAATATAAAAAAGTAATTTACAAATACTACAAGGATTTTCTTTCATTGTTCTTTTAAGTGAAGAGATGTGTTTAGTGCATGTCGGTTGCCACTATTTATAATGCTATATAATGATATAGTATTATAGGAATATTTTAAAAGTTAGATATAAGATAATACCGAAGAAATAAAAATAAAATCGATTTAACGAAATAAAAAGTACACATTTTATTAAAAAGAAACTAATGTTGAAATTATTTATTATTAATTTAATATATTAGGAATTATAAGGTGAATTAGCGGTAAAGTTAAAATACAAATAAAAGATGTAGATTTTCGATTAATACTAGGTAGTTATCGTATTGATGCTTATATCTGTAAAAAAATGTATTTGACACATCAAATTTTTTTAATATAATTAAATTATTTTTATTTACTTTTAAAATTTAAAAATTAAAATATATCAAAATTTTATAATTGATTAATTTTAATTTTATATCATAATATTTTTTTGAATGACTTAACTGGGCCATGAGCTGCCATAGTTTATTCCAATCAAAAGTCGATCGTATTTGGAGTTCAATATTCGCTTCACTCATTTCCAACTTTCCAAAAGTTTGCCTTCTTCGTAGATTGAATTTCGTTTCCAACTTTTCTCTAAATTGTCTTCTTTACAGTTTAGCTAAATTCACTCTTTTTCAGCATTATCCTCCAAATTGCCTTCTTCGTAATTCGACTAAATTCACTCTTTTCCAACGTCGTCCCCAAATTACTTTCTTCACATTTCGATCAAGTTCACTCTTTTCCTACATCTAATATCATAATGTATCAGAGTTTATATAAGCAAATATGTTTTATTAAGTTTGTGTACATTGAGTTGAGCTATTCAGATTCACATGGCTGACCAACATAACAACTTCCATATTTTCCTTCTGCTTTGCTTCCTTAGGTGCTAGCTGTCAAGTTTGTTCTGCTACAATTTCGCAGTACTGTCCCTGTCATTGCAGTTTCCTCTGCTCTTAACGTTCTGTAAATGCATTTCTTCACTCAACACTATCCACGCAAAAGTCTTCTTTTCACCTGCCTAGAGTAATCCAAGTAGCTACCTCCTTCACCCATAAATTTATAATATATATTTCATTTTGTTATTTTCTTATTTAATAGTTTCATATGGTTTAGAAGACAAAATATAAAATAGTTAAAATATTTTTTCTTCTTTTCATTTTTGAAGTATTTTTTAAACATGAAATCGTGACAGAATTCCATTTTAAAATAAACAATACTTCAGATATACGTATTTGATTCTAAACGATGTTATTTGGAGTACATGGAATTAAAACAATGACGTTCATATTCTGCCACTGTTTCCATGCCCTTAGTCATCACCTTCATATTCTGCATCATGCAGATTCTCAATGTTTCAGGTTTACAACTATATTCATGCACCAGTCTGAAAGGGAACCACTTTGAAGTGCTGCGATTTATTCATACCCAAACTTTCTGTTCTACTTTACTAAATATTTTCTCTTCCTTTATTAATATTTTATTCAGTTTCTAGAATTTTTTGTATTTGAAAATTTTTTTGACAAAATATTGTAAGATAGGATCAGTTGAATTTTTTTTTTTAAATTGAGTCAAATCGTTATTAGGAAGGACAATTTTCAAAACCGATTTTGCTTTTTTTTTAGAAGAAGTAATGTCGTTACTTTTTTATAACGACTTCTATTAAATTGAAAATTGAAGTCATATTATAGCATGACGACTTTATTTTTCATTTTTTTTAACTTTTCAGTTTTATTTTTTATTTTTTAGTTTTTCACTTTTCATTATTTTTTTTAAATATTTCAGATTAATTTTTTCCTTTTTTTTTAATTTAACTGTTTTTTTGTTTTTCAGTTTTGATTATTATTATTTTTTAATTTTCAGTTTTCGTTATTTACTTTTTAATTTATAAGATCAATATTTTTTAAATTTATAAGTTATTTGTTTTTTTAAAATATATTAATTTAAAGTTAATTTTTATTCTATTAATTTTTTTACTGTTTATTTTTCCAATAAATTTAAATTAAAAAAAAAATCAAAATTCATATATTATGAAAAAGAAAATAAAAAAACAAACAAAAACAAACAAAAAAAAATTTGGAAAGGTGAGTCATGCATAACGACGACTTCATTTTTTTAAAAGCAAAAAACGTTATAATATAGTAGACATCACTTTTTAAAAAAAATAAATAAAGAAACTGGTCAGGGGAGGACGACTTCATCTTCAATATTGTTCTCCTCCCTGACGACTTGACCCATTTATATTCGACTTCTAACAGATCTCAAAATACAAAAAAGCCCAGAATTTATTCATTTTTGAATCTTTACTGAGTTTAAGATTTAAATTAATACTTTAATTCTGAATAATATGACGAGTGGTTTCACGGAATTCATTGATATTGAATTAATATAGTTATTAATTCAACAAGGGGGAAGTGAAATTCCGAAGCAATCGATGGTTAGCAAAGACTACACAACCTTTCCCTCTCGATCTCTATATTGAAAGTAAAGCCTTAACAGAAAAATGAAGAAGTTAGCATATCATTTTTCAATTCGATTGGTTAATAAATCATAAATGTAGAAAAAACAAACTTGGAAGTCTCAAGTTTCAAACGGTTTAAAATTAAACGAAAACGAAATGAACATGAAAACAAAAACCACCCCCCTTAACCCTTATCAACTCACGTGCCTATTTTGTCTACATTGAATCGTTGATGTGAGATATTTTGTGTTGAATCATCAAAAGTCGCACAAAGATCGCGTGGGCACTCATCATTTTACCTACATAATTAGAATATCTCATCACAACTTTAAATGAACATAGAAAATGTTCGATTAAATGATTATTTTGATCCTTCTATATTTGTTATGTAATATTAATTTGATTTTTAATTTTTTTAAATTTTTAAATTTTTATTTTTTATACGTGTCAATGATTTTTTAAAAATTAAATTATTTTGATACATTGTACAACTATGAAATGACATGGATAAAAAATAAAAAAATTCAAAAAACATTCAAAATAATTCAAAAAATTAAAAATAACAAAAAATTAACACGTGGTATTAACTTTAGAATCGTTTGGTCAAAATTAATGACAAGAACCAAATTGAATCATTATTACAGAAACAAAAACCAAGTGAATACAACTAAAAATTGAATGATCAATTTGACACTACTTGACAAATATAATGAGTAAAAGAGTAATTTAATCAAAATGTTTACAACAGAGCAGCTCAGGAATCTGGTGCACCCTCCAGCTTATTTACTCTGTTATACTTTTATGAAAACTGATTATTTGTCATTTTTTTCCCAAAAATTAATCAAGTTAATATAAAAATAGAAAAAAAACACTTAGTTTCAACTGCATAATATAATTATTGTAACATTAAGATTGGTTATAATTAAAAAATTAGGATGTAATTTGACTTTGGAGATTAAACACTCGTTATAGTTAATAAAAAAATAGTTAAATTTAAAGACACTACTACTAATAATAAAATAAAAATTATAAAAAATCTCATAAAATTATACCTTATTTATGGTATATACGTTGTTAATTTCTTCTTTTAGTTGTTGGGGATGGACCTGAATTTTTATATTACATGGTAGGATTTTGTATTGCGGTACTTCCTGAAGCATATTTATACCTTTTCCCCGTTTGATTTATATACTGCTTTAAGAAGAAATAATTAATAATATACTTAATATAATTTGGAAGGAGAGAGAAGAAAACGTCATGAATTTAATTCTTTCTGTTACCAATTAAAAAAAAAAATTTAAAAAGAAGAGCAAGAAATGTTGTAAGTTCAATTTTTCAACTAACAAAAAATTAACAACTAACTTTTATCTGATAAAAAAAATTAAATTATAAATAATTGGTGAGGAATTTAAGAAGATGGAGTAGGATACCCAATTAAGTGTTTGAGATGCATTTGGGAGGTCAATTAATTCTTAATATACAATATAGTTTAATTTTGTCAATAGAGAACGAGTGAGCCTGAGGAAATCTTGACCAAAACAACATGACTGAAGAAAAAAAATTCTTCAATATATAATATATTATGTTAAATATTTACATAGATAATGATAGATAATACCGTTTTTTCTGTCGGTCCGAATTCATTTTTTTTAAATAACACATTTGAATTTTTATTTAAATTCAAATAACATATTCTAAATAATTATTCAAATGATATAATTTATTATAACAAATTATAATGAGGTTTTTGATGAATCGAATTTTCAACAAGATTATATATAATTTTGTCAAAAATTCAGTTCACAATTTAGTCTCTCGGAATTATATTTGGGTAAAAAAAGTTAGAAGTGTTTTATTTTAGAAAAGAAATCCTATTTTTTACTTAAAAAAACAGCATTATCTATGCAAATATTAGAAATATTAATTTTTTTTGGAGAAATTTGTTGCTCCACCTAATTTCACTTTTTGAAAAAAAGAGAGAGAGTGTAATAATCACATTTAAGAACATATTAGTTTAAAAATTTATTCACATGACATGCTTAATTTTATTAATTGTAAAAAAAGGATTTATTAATGAAAATGTAAAGGAATTGAGTTTAAATGAGTAGTCATTATAGTAAAAGTGTAAAGAATCACTATATTTTACTATGAAAATAAAAAATAAGATAAATATACACGTATCGAGGTATACCAATCCATCAATTTGAAACTTTGGTCAAACTATTTAGCATCTTTCTTGACTTAAAATACATAAGAATAATATATATTTATATAAATATTTGGTGTTATGTAATGTAAACTAGTTTGTTAGTTTTATAATATACTTGCAATTATCCATAGAAAAAGAGACAAGTAAAACCATGGTGGATTGGGATGCAAACAAGAGGCAATGATTAGAATGAAACAAACAAATAGTAAAAGACTAAAATACTATAAGAAAGCTACAAATTTTTTTAAAAATAAATAAATAAAAGGGTAACAGAAAAGGAGATTAAGTTATTTATTTTATATTTGTTGAAGAGAGAGACAAAAGAAGATGTTTATTTAATAGGTTAAAATTTAAAAAAGAAAAGATTTATGGAATGGGTTTAAAATCAGAAAAAACGCAGGGAGGTTGAATCTGGGTTAACCGTGGACACGAGAAGCAGGTGTTAAACGGTGAGAGAAGAAAGCAGAATATAAGTAGAATCCAGCGGAAAATAGAAAGATGGTGGAGCGAGTTGAATAATTCATGTAATCATCCACACATCAATCGACACGCAAATTAAGCAAAGAATCAAAAGATGGTGGGGTGGCCTCTGCTATCTCTTCTCTTTCCACCTATTCACCCTTCTTTTCTCCTTATTCCAAATCCCTTATTCAAAAATCATTTTACCCCAGCCAAACAATCCCTATTGACCCATTAACTCAAAGTCTGGTCTACCCTGTAACTCAGCAATAATAAATTTATCCACAACATTAGTCAAAGGAAAACCAAAAAATATTAAATAAAAAACCCAAATTCATTACTATTATATTTAAAAAAATACTATTTATTTTGGTTGGGGTGGGTTGGATGGGAGGAGCAGCACAGAGTGCAGAGATTAGAAGGCAAAAATGGTCAAACATGTAACTGAGGCTGTGCTGTCACTGTGTGTGTGTTGTACTGTTTGAATAGGAAGAAGAAGTAGTAGTTTTCTTCTCCATCTGTCTCTCTCGTATATATCAATATTGTCGGGAAGTGAGCAAGTTCGTGCACCCCACCTTCTCTCGCACCCCACACATATATAAATATTATATATATAACACACATACCTACAAACCAAACCCTAATCACACCTCCATCTTCATCTTCATCAACTTTTTTTTTTTTACTCAACAAAAAACTATACTATATCACTCTACCTATTCACTCGCCTCTCTCCGATCTATATATAATTCACTTTCTTCTTACTTCACTTTTGGTCGGTTCATTTTTTTTTGTATTGTTTTGTTGTAAGTTATGGCGAACCGGTGGTGGACCGGGTCGGTGGGTCTTGAGAACTCGGGTGATTCGATGAGGAAACCGGATCTGGGGTTTTCCATGAACGAGAGTGCGGTGACTGGGAACCACGCGGGGGAAGAGGAGGAGGAGAAAGAAAACAGCGACGAGCCCAAAGAGGGGGCTATTGACGTGGCCAACACGCGCCGTCCGAGGGGTCGTCCCCCAGGCTCCAAGAACAAGCCCAAACCGCCGATATTCGTCACGCGAGACAGCCCCAACGCGCTGCGAAGCCACGTCATGGAGATAGCCAGCGGCGCCGACATCGCCGACTGCGTGGTCCAGTTCGCGCGGAGGCGCCAGCGCGGCGTGTCCATTCTCAGCGGCAGCGGGGCCGTCGTCAACGTTACTCTCCGCCAGCCCACGGCTCCTGGCGCCGTCATGGCTCTCCACGGCCGCTTCGATATCCTCTCCCTCACCGGCTCGTTTCTCCCCGGACCTTCCCCCCCCGGTGCCACCGGTCTCACCATCTATCTCGCGGGAGGCCAGGGACAGATCGTCGGCGGCGGGGTGGTGGGCCCGCTGGTGGCGGCCGGTCCGGTTTTGATAATGGCGGCTACGTTTTCCAATGCAACGTACGAGAGATTGCCCTTGGAGGAGGATGATCAGGAACAGGGCGGTGGCGGCGGGTCTCCACCGGGGATGGGAGGCGGTCCCGGCGAAGCGTCGTCGTCAATTTCGGTGTATAATAATAATGTTCCTCCGAGTCTTGGTCTCCCGAATGGACAACAGGTGAACCATGAAGCTTATTCTTCTCCTTGGGGTCATGCTCCTCATGCCAGACCTCCTTTCTAAAGAACAACATCGAATTTCTCGAAGCAACCAACAACACTATATTACTCTTCTTCACACCGATCATATATCAGTCTTACTTAGTTCAGCCAGTTAATTAATTATCTCCAGACTTTATTTAAATATATTAATAATAATAATAATATTAATATTAATAATATTATATCTGTGTTTCTGTATATTTAATTTACTATCCAACTTGTCTCACTCTAATAAGCAACCTATCTGTGGCGTTGCTTCTTTCTGTAATCTAATTTCTTCGGTTTTGTTTTACCTTACACACTTTTAGTTTTCACTCCACCCTCTGCTTCTATTTCCTTCCTCACCTACACTACAATACACCGCTGAAATTCAATTTTAATCATACATATGCATTAAATTCGTTATGGATCATGCTATTTTGACCCATAATATTCAAAGAAAATTAAACTCAAGAACAGGGAACCCACTATTTCTTTCATCCTTGCTGATCCATCGTGTTTCTAATACTATTTAATAAGCACAACTGGTCCCTAGATCTTAGCTCTTATGAACACACGCAGTGCTTCAGACATGGGACAACCATGTAGATTTCTTAATATTGTTTGTCCTTGTGTATTTCTAATGGTCAAAATTACTTGTTAATTAAACTTTATTCACTTAAGCAACACACTTTCTATATAACCTGAAACATTATATAATTGGAACTTACATTAACAACGTTTGAAATATTATATAAGATATAGTCGTGCAATTGTGCTGGTTTTTTCTTCTATATATAGCTATAGACAAGACAATAAATAGCTGTTTCCAGATTAGGGTGGGACTCTTGTTTGTCCCTGAGTTTGTTCTCGGTGAGTCCCTTGCTGTTATCAGCATTGTCTGTGATATTTTTTTTTGTCAGATCTTGGCATTGTCGATTTCTTTTTCAATTTCTTTAACTTCTTTCCTTTCCTCTGTCGTTCATTGCTTTGCTACTTCGTCTTTTGCCCTAACGATTATCATATTAATTTATCTTCTATTCAAAATTTTCTGCATGAGGGGGAAAAGAGAGTGAATGTTTAAGCATGAAATAAAAACGAGAATTTGGCGAATAACTCATTATATATCATTGTTTTAATAATATTAAGTTGGTATTTTGGTTTAGGTCTTCCCAATCATAAAAAATCCATGTCCTTATTAACTACTCAAATTTTAAGAGATTTAAATTCTGATATAAAATTAATTTAAGTACATTGTGTGTTTTTATCAGCTCTACGATGATGGTAGTATAAGGTGACTCACATAGTAATATTGTTTGGCTAAGGGAGTAATATGTGAAATGATGTACTTTCAGAGGTGGTAAAAATATAACATTGAGAATATGTAGTTAATAAAAGTGAAATAGTGAGAATTTCACATTCAAGTTGTATTCTAAATTGTTATATAAGTGTAAATATAAGAAATATAGTTACTAAAAATACATCGTTACTTAATATTTTCGCCATTTGTGGTTTTCTTTCTTTAATTTTTAATTATTATTTTTACCTTACATTTCACAAAAACAATATATTAGTTCTTTTTTGAATGAGTTGTTTGACTTATGATATTGTTTGAATAATATCATTTAGACTTATTTCCATGATATTGTCATTTTTATAGTAAGCAATATATTTCAATTTGAAATAGTATATCAAAGTTTAAATTTAAGAGGAATTTGAGTTGAAATTTAAAAGGATGAAAATGATAAAATTAAATCCCAAATATGGGTTGGATGAGTCGTGTGACTTAAGGAGATGAAAATATTTTTATAACTTTCACTTTCCTGTTTTGAAATTATATATTGTTGACCTAATGTTTGATTTAAACCACGTTGTTTAATTTATTTACATGTAAGTATATCGATCTATTTAAATGTTTTAAGATCAAAAGTAAACAAATTTTGTGTATAGTGCATAAAAGACTGATCTTAAGCTTGATAAATAGGCTATTGAAGAAAAAAAATATGATCTAACAGAACCTACTTTCATAAATTAATATAATAAATTACTTGAGTGTTTCAACCCAAGTAATTATTTGTTGCCTATTAGTAATAATTATAGATAACCCAATTTCGACATGGATAAAGACTCATTTTTTTAGGTTCATATTTTATTCTATCACCAGAAAAACAAGGGGTGAGTCGTTTAAGGCGAGTCTTAAACTTTATGGTCCTTTTAGACAAGGGAATGTATATGTAAATATTATATTTGTAATATAATTTAAATAAACAAGTTCGATATTCACATAAAAAAAATAAAATAAAAATAGTTAATACATGGCTTATTTGATTTTTTATTAAATAAAAAGTTAAATATAATTTTGGTTCTTTAATTTTCATGAAAATTAAAAATATTCTATTTTTAAAATTTTGGATTAATTTAATCTCTTAGTTTCAAAAATAATGTATTTGTTTTGTAATTATTTAAGTTTATTTAACGTTTTGAACGCGTTTTATGTTAATATTTAATTTATTTATATCGTTTAATTCATATTTATTTCAATGTTCGTCGAGAAATACATGTAAAAGTCAAATAAATTTAACAAAAATTTAGTTTAAAAAATTAAATTCATTCGATTTTTAAAAATAAAAAGGTGATGAAAGTATATAATTTCAAATTTACTAGTACAAATTTCCATAATTTTCTATTTATAATGAATAAAACATTTTATTTTTGCCCATTTTTTTACAATTCAACTTCAACTTTATTTAATCTAGCTCTAGAAAGTATTTCCCAATCTATTATTTTATCCAAAAAGGATTGTGGCACGTTGTTAACGAATTGCGTTTTATAAGGGTGAATATTTTGAACCCTGAACTTGCCATTTGTGGAGAAAAAAAAAAACAATCTTCTCAACAAAAGTGTACTATCTTGATTTTTTTAATATTTTTTTATTCATTGGAAAAAAAAAATCGTAATGAATTTGAATTTTATCCATGAAGATATGTACGACTGAAATTGCTGTTTTGTCTGCGTCCTTAAAGTCCAAATATTAATTTCGGTGATAGCGATTACGAGAACTTCAGATGTCATGTCAATAATTAATGTAGTAGGTTTCAGTAAATCACAACTAATTAAATTATGTACACAAGCAAGGAATTGAAAATTAATAACAAAAGGAAAAGACGAAATTGTAAAGATATGGGTGTGGTTTTTCTAGTGGTAATAAATCAACAACTTTTAGATACATTATATATATTCAAACTTGCATATGTCGTCATTCATGTCGCAAATGCACAGAACATGTAATTTACAATCTTCTTGAAACATCAATTTAATCATTGAAATGCCAATAGTTACTTAATGATGACAAATAACACTAATTTTATTCATCAATTTTTTAAATAATTTTCACCATTTTCTATCACGAAATAATTATACCCAAGACATCATCATTGAGTAGAAATTCAAATTAAATTTTGTTTAGAAAACTAATACACATGTATCTATCCTCTTGTATTACATTTCCAAAAGCACGTTTATTCAAAACCATGAAAGAAGATGAAATGAAATATTATTATTATTTATTTGAATTTTACTTCTTTACTTACTAATATATTGGTTTAATTATTCGGATGGTATCTATTTTATTAAAGATGTATCAATTTAGCACGTCGTTAATGACGTTAGTCAACTCTGTCTGAAAGAGACTTAATTAAAACACTTTTTCAAAAGATGAAATGCAATTAACACCTTTTTAAAAATATGTAACAAATTAGCATATTTCTACCGAAATAGATACCATCCAAATAATTAAATCTAATCTATTTATAGAAACTAAAAATGAGAGCATTTATATTTTAATAAAGTCAAATCTTCATAATTGTCTTAGAACAGTGGTTTCTTTGGAAAAAAAAAATTAAAAGTAAAATAGAGGGACTTCTTTAAAAACTACCAAAATAGGACATTGATTTGTCACATGAAAGCAAATAGACCGACAAAATTGGCAAGTGGATGGTGTGTCTAATCCAAAACTTTCAGTATTTTGCAAGGGTTTTCCATTAACATAAAAATTTATGAAATTAGTCATACTGTATAAAGATGCTACTTTCTCCATTGATGGTGACTCTTGGGGTAAACATATTCACTAGCTTAGTTAAAGTTACACATAATCATGTTTACATTTATGCTTAATTCAAAGTTAAAACCACACCTTAAGAGGATTTTGTGCCATACCATATCTAAAACACATAAAAGAAGTTTCTGTCTAGAAAATCTCAGTTCCAAATTTATCAGAAGCTGTTTGAAAATTAGCTACTGCACCAAATAATGCAGACTTGAAACCTTGCTTTGGAACAAAATCTGAGCAATAAACTTCCCCGATCTGTATTCATGATATAGTACGTATGCATTACATGAAACCCAATAATTCAAGAGCCCCTTCACGCACGCGACACTACAGTCTGTTTTTTCCCGTAGGTACCTGCTCATATAAGCATCACAGTTGAAAATTGTAAGTTAAGTTTAATTTACAGTATATAAGTGGAGTAAATTTTATAAATCAGTTTTGTAAATTTCAGTTAAATTTCAAAATCATTTCTTAATATGGTATTAGAATCGTAAGTTAGAAATTATCATAACAAAATTTGTTGTTTGCTGATTTATTTGTTTCATCTATTATTGAATTATCTATTTCGACCACGTTCAATAGTCATACATCACTTATGGGTCGAGACCTAAAGTGATTAAAGTTTTTATTAAACTTAATAATTATACATCGCTTAGAAGTCGAAATTTAAGATGGTTAAATATTCTTTCTTTTTTCACCTTAAAGATATCTTTTAAAAATAAAATCGTGTCGAAATCTACGTTTCAAAATGAACAATAGTTCAATGAATCTATCATCCAATAAGATTACTAAAGAGAAGATCTTGAGGTGGTTAATTTGGAAGGATTTTGCTTGAGTGAAGTAGCCAACATGGAGTATCCAATTCACAAGGGATCACGTGTCAATGTTGATGAAACCCTAATATATTATTCATGTGCTTACTCATTTTTGCAACATTCTAAGGGTAAAGTATGTAGATATGCCTTGCTGGATCCCATTTAGGTCTGACGAAACAATATTCAAATTGCTTAAAGTAGGGATGGCAATTAGGGCCTGGCCCGCGGGCCCGGCCCGCAGGCCCGCATAAAAAACGCGGGGCGGGCCAGGATAGTGAGCCCGCAAGCCCGCGCGGGCTCGGCCCGCATAGGCCCGCGGCCTGCACGGGCTAGCCCGCGGCCCGCGCGGGCCGGCCCGCAAGCCCGCATAAAATTAAAAAAAAGAAAAAAAACTTGCACTTGTGTATATTAATTACTTGTTTTATGGACTCTTGCATTAACATTTCAAATTCTTGTATAACTGGAAA